>JACCDX010096994.1_pt1 | contig 19539 bp, 26 predicted proteins | sample 7449681 | NCBI WGS metagenome assembly JACCDX01 (sample SAMN15323450, study PRJNA562643) | freshwater metagenome | isolation source: river surface water | place: USA:Blue River Watershed | collected 2017-08-18
CATCCCAAGCATCTTTTGCTGCTTTACCAATTTCAGTTTGTCCGTAATAAGTAGGATCAAAACGAATTGTATTCTCAAAACCTTCAAAAGGTACTTGAGATCCTTGCTTTGTATCCCATACTGAAACAATTTCCGTTTTGTAAAATTTATCAAATTCATCTTTCAAGCTATTTTTAACTACATCAGAAACACCTGCGCCAGTTAAAGAAGCCAGAAATTGCTTGTAATCACTAGGAGAACTGGAGACGCGTAGCTTATCAGCCGTTCTTTTTACTAAATCGTACGAAGCATTGTTTGTGTTAGCAATATTATTTCTTTCTGTGTTTCTTGTGTTTTCTCCTCTTGCTGTAATTTGTGCTGCTGTCAAATCTTTTTCTGCCGTCCATGGCTGTGGGTTGGGAATACCAGCGGCGTTTAAAGCGTTAATAACATCCCAATAACCACCGTTAACATCAACTGTTGCAGTTTTATTAACAACCCTAAAAACTCTTTTTTGTGTGACGGGATCTATTTCAGTTACTGTTACCGGCTTGGTAATAGAAACAGTAGTTAAAATAGGATGGTCATTTTTTTCATACGTAATATTAAAACTTTTACTGACCGGGTCATATAAAATTCCCATTTCACGCAGCCATTGGTAACGTATCTACTTGATAAACAAAAACATCGATTGGTTCTTGTTTTATCCAAGCATTAATTCTATCCATCCTAGCCTGGCAAAAAAACTCTTGATTTTCAAACCATTCTTGAACCTTAGTACTTGCCTTGGACGTATTACAACGTCTACAAGCGGGCACTAAATTATTTCGGTTACTTGATCCAGAGCGAAATCTAGGTACAATGTGATCCAGGGATGTGGCATCCGCTTCACAATATGCACATTTGTAATCCCAGGCTTCGTATATAGATTGGCGGTATCGTTTCTTGGCAAGTTTAGGTGTTAGTTCAATGAGTAAAGCGAGAGGCTCTTGCTCACAGTTGAACATACTTTTCAGTTGCCGTTATCTTATTTTAATTTGACCTAGCTATTTGACCCCTTGGAAAACAATATTACAATTTGTTTACAAAGGTTGAATTTCTCTTGAGACTCGATACGTTATGCGTGTAGGCCATTCATGAACCATGGCAGCAAGCTCAGTGTGGGTTTCAGCCCAAAAAGCTGAAGAGATCCTTGGCATCGACAAGCAAACACTCTTCAAGTACCGCGACGACGGGACCCTAAAGCTTGGCAAACACTATGCTGCCTTTCCCGAAACCCGCTCCAGGGACAGCTACAGGTGGAACGTAAAAGCAGTAAGGAACTCCTTGGATAAGATTCAAGCAAACTAAATGTTTACAGCCGGGGTAACTCCCGGCTTTTATGTAGAAGGACTTCCATCTAAACTTGGTACGTACTCGATACCATCTTTGTCAATCATCACAAAATTTTCCATAATAATCAAATTGGAAGGAATGTTAAAAAGCTTTTGCATCATTGGCATCATCATTGGTGACTGACAGTTATAGGGTGGTACATCCATCTTTGAAAGTGAGCCACGGGTCATCAAAGCGGCTTTGGCTTCTGTTTGTTCAAGTTCAGTTTGATCAACAAGTTTTTGTTCCCATGTTGTCATCGCACCTATGCCAACAGGAAAATCAGAAGGCTCTGGAGGAAAAGTGCCATCTTTAAATTTAAGTGCATAAATATGTTTGCAATAACGAAATTCATCTAGTAATGGCGTCCAGTTGTCAGTAATCTGTGTAATTTTTCCATTAGCGGAACTGTAATCGTCGTAGCCTGGCATGCTTTCTGCCGTTGATCCAGGAATTGATGGATCGGCTGGGGCGCTTGTTTTACGTAAGTAAAGTGCACCAAAGTCTCTAAATACCCCAGGATTATCTCGATTTACATTTGTTCCTTCTTGTACTGATCCACCCTGTCCTAAAGATACCGGAAATCCCGAAGGAGCATAAACAGTCATTCGTCTGTTTACTTTTGCGCTAGTCATAGAACTATTATCGACAACACCACTCAGTGTCATAACTTCGTTTCGGCCAGGCTTAATGTTTGCAATGCTTGTTCTTGGAAATTGTTTTCTAGTTGTATCGCCATTTGATTGAACAAACGCATAATCACGCCTTGTAAAATCTTGACACGAACAACAAAAACGTGCGCCTGTAATTAAAAATCTTCCAGGAGTAAAGCCAACTGGAGAAGGGGTAATCAACTGTTTGTCTGGTGAAACATAAACAGAACCTGCTTTACGAAACTTCAGTATTCCGGTAAGCGATCCGGTGTTTACCAATACAGCTTGAACGTATCCGTAGCGAGTTTGAGTAGCTGGATTAATAGTGTCGGCATTAATAATTTCACCGTTTTGGACAATAACCCTATCCTCCATAATCTCAGTTGTAATTGGCGTGATGCCAAATGGACCACCACCTAATCGAACAAAAAACGGAGGGGGAAGTGGATTACTTGGTCCCCATGATCCTGCAAGTTTTACATACCAATACTCATTGTCTTCTGTTACTGTTTCAATAAATAATTTTTGAGTTGAAACAGGGTCGGTTAATTTGTCACAGCGCAAGGAGCCTGCATAACGCCATCCGGCCCAATGCATACCAAGTTCTTTATTCTTAGTTGGAAAACCTACAAATGCACCAGAAACTGTTGGTTGTGGATTGGCAATAGAACCTGGGGTACTTCCCGGAACTGGAATTGTGTATTTAAACGGATATTGAAAGTCGTTGTCGTAAAAACTGGCAGTTGCTAATTCATAACCACGGCGCCAACGAGACCATGCTGATTCACGGTTGGCTGCTGCGATTGAATCCGGAACACTGCCTTTAGAAAATTCAGTGGTAATAGGTTGAATAATTTTTGGTACAAAAGGTTGAGAGGCCTGGAAATTACCAAAGCTACTTCCAGATTTTTTTGCCATTGGTTAGAAGAAACCGCCCTGTGCAGTTACATGTGCGCCTGGAATGTATCCAGAAGAATTGGGGCCGTCAGGGAACACACCAACGTAAATACGATCGCCACGTTCCAGGTAAATACCTTTGTTGCGAAGAGGCGCAGTCTCGCTAAGTCCGTTAGTGTTGCCTGCACTCACTACAGGGGTTGCGAGTTGAGGCATCACATCTGAGCAATCAACTGTCTGACTGTTGGCCGGTACAGTTTTTGCAAACAGTACGCGGTAATCACCAGAACCAGGGATGGGAAGAGTGGTGCCACGTGTCTGGTAAAACACGAAGGTCACAGCTTGTTGATAGCCGTAGGAAATGCCGTTGTAAAGAAAACCGGACGCAATTCCACCGGAATAATTTAAAGCCGTATTAACACCCGTGAGGGTACCAGAGCCAGTGTATGTGTAATAACCGTAACCGCTAAAAGGTGCACCACCACCCGTCAGCGAACCTGTAGCGGTAATAAATACAACCTGACCGCTGACAAGAGAGATGGGTGTGCCAGAGGTAGAAGCACTTACCGTGTAATCAGGATCACGGTAAAAATCGTTACGTGTGATAGTAATTGAATCAATTACACCACCAGAATTATTGTCTTCACTCAGGTTGGCATCCATGTCTACCAAAATAGACGGAGCCTGTCCCCCCTGTACAAACAGTGTATTAGTCGCTGCGCTACCTACCGTTTGAGTTGTAACACGCACCGTATCAAATAACGGGCGATCAATAAGCAAGGGCTGCTTGTTCGAACTAGTACTAGATATTTGCGTGAACACCCTATCTCTGTTAGATTGATAGGGGCCTCCGAAAACTTCTTTTATTCTAATGTCAAAAACAAAATTTCAATGTAATCAGTGCAAAAAAATTTTTGAGAGGACAGGAAACGCGGCGGCCTGGCATCGTAAGCGCATGCGTGACCGTGGTTACGTCTACTGCTCCAAAGGATGTGCTTCGTTTAAGCACGGAGGCAACCGAGATAAAACACCTGAATACAGCTCTTGGTGTGCAATGAAAAATCGTTGTAATAATAAAAATGCGACACACTACGAACGATACGGAGGAAGGGGAATTACTTACAATCCGACCTGGAATGACTTTAATGTTTTTTTGAACGATATGGGATTAAAACCAGATTCCTCAATGGAACTTGAAAGAATTAATAACGATAAGCACTACTGCAAAGAAAACTGTCGATGGGCTACGCGTAAAGAACAAACGCGAAACCGAGGAGGAAAACGGGCAACGCGTCTTTACACTTTTGAAGGGAAAACAATGTGCATTGCTGATTGGGCAAAAGAAATAGGCATTGCCCCTCAATCAATGCAAAAACGTTTAAACAAAGGATGGCCCTTAGAAAGGGCCTTTGCTAAAAAAATTTAAATTTCCGCAAAACTACCCAAGGATCCAAATGGTGTGTTCGGCATCTTCATTGCAGAACGCGCCAGGAGATCTGGGTCCTGTTGAAGGGCTAAAAACCGCTGGAATGATTCCGATCTAGGAGTATTGCCAACAGCAGAAGTGAGACGATTAAAATCATCTACCTTGTAAAGCTTAGCTAAGCGATACTGTACTTCTTTGTCTGGATTTGGTTTGTTACTTTTGCCACCAGATAGATAACTGTTGTATTCACCAGGGAGGGAGTCGCCTCCCTCAAGATAATCTTGACGGTTCATTGAAGGACTCCTCCTGGTAATAAATTGTTAATCAAGCCACCGGGCATCAAATTAGATAAAACTTGGGCTTTAAATGCATCAAGAAGATTGCTCGAAAGTTTTTCAGGCTCTTCTTGAGATTCCCTGGGTTGAATTTCTAGTCCTGCATTACGCAAAGCATCCGCAACACTGGGCTGTTCACCAGGTAAGGCACGAGGTGTGAAATCAATACCTTGATCCAGTTGACCAACTTTCCCGTAGTAATCACGGGCTGCCTTCATGCGAACTTCATCTTTTGGAATTCCAGCACGTTCAAAATCACGCCTGAAAACTAAAGCGGCTTGTTCTGGTGATTGTGCTTTGCGTAATGAGGCGGCTGCACGACTTTCTGGTCCTTGTAATTCGTAGACAAGAAAATCCGCTTGAAGCCCGGGATCACCTGGGTCCATTTTGCGTTGCTTTGCAAAATTAACCAGGGCACTTTGTCGGCCACCTGTCCACTGAGCAAGGCCATAACCACCTCGCCCCATGGGACCGCCTACTTTCCCGCCTTCATTTACGCGGGGATTAAAACCAGATTCTTGCGCAAAGTTTCCAAGTACACCAGCAATCTGGGCATTAGAAAAACCTTGTTGTTTTAATCGTCTTGCGACAACTGCTGCGGCGGGATTTAAAGACATTCTTGGCTTCCCCTTAATCTCCTACCCAGTTTGAACTTGCTCTGAGACCAGGAATAAATACTGTTTGCAACGCTAATGTAGTTGCAAGAGTGGTCAAAGAACGTTTAACAAACCTGGGACAAAGAATCATTGGATTAAAGCAACAACACTGGCCCCCGTGAATCTGTGATTCGTGTCCAGCAGGCTGGGCTTACATGCCGTAGCAATGCCAAATGTTTTATTTTACTTGTTCTTAGCCTGGCCAAGTAATTGACGCTGATAAGCCTCAATCATTTCTGGCGTCAGCTTTTCATCGGCAAAGTTAAATAACGGAGCACCTTCTCCGCCCACAAACGTTGGGCTGGCAGGATTTAATGCCTGGTCAGCCTGAGGAGTTAGCGGGGTAGGACCAAGAGTTGGTTCACCCATTGGCGATTGACCGCCCCCTGTTTGATAACCGAACGTACGTTGCATTAACGGATTAAAAGAAGGAGCTGGCATTTGACCAGTCTGCTTTTGAATCACATCAAACCCTGCTTGACCAGGTTGAACTTTTGCTGCGAGCTTGGGATTAGCCTTGGCCCACATGGCCATACCAATGTCTTCAGCCGACTGAACTTGCTCTGGAGTGGCGCCAGGGGTTGCTGCAAGCCGACGTGCTGCCTCGTAGCGTTGTAGCTCAGGATCTTGAGCAGTCAGCTGTGCAACACGAGATTTCTCTTGTTGATAAGCACGTTCTGCAGCAACGCCGCCACCAAACGAAGTCTCGGCAGGAATATAACCTGCCATGTTACCGCCGCCAATACCACCGCCAGCGCTTGGGCCTGCGGCTGCGCGAGCGGCTGCGGATAAACGTAATTCTTCCCCACGATAATCGGCAGGAAGATTACTAACCCGTGGCGGAGCATATGGGATGCGACCTTGCATTAACTGGCCTGCTGCATACTGCAACTCGTTTCCTGCACGACGACCAATATCCGTTTTAGGATTTGGCGTCATACCTGGAACCCTGCCAATATTGCGTGACAAAGCAGACGATGATTGGCCCTGATTAAAAATAGCAGGCATCCAACTTGGTGCGGTAAAAACACCAATGCCCCTTGCCAAATTTCCAAGGAGACCACGTGCTCCCTGTAACTCACGCCCAGCAGAAAAACTTGGCATTCTTACCTCCAAATCTCATGTAAATAAATGCGGGTGCCAACGCTTACGTCAGCGGGACCAGGTTAATAACTTTATTCTAAATCAAAACAAGCAAAATCTTTGTGATATGCCTTTTTCGCCTCTTCTACCGCTTCTCTTGCTTCTTTTTCGGTGTTAAAATTCCCCAAATGTATTCGTTTATTGTTTACACTTATTCTCGCTCTGTATTTACCGGAGTCTTTTCGCTTTGTGAAACCTTTTGAGGGCTGATTCCAGCCATTTTCACATGCTGTTGCTAGGCGTAAATTACCCCAACTGTTATCTTCCGGATTTCTATTTTTATGTTCTACATGCAAAGGACCCGGATCGACACCAGTCATGAGCAACCAAATAATTCGACTTAGATAATAATTGGAGCCTTTATGAGTTATTGTCCAAACTAAACGTTTGTCTCTTTTTCTTAAATTCCCAACTTGTTTATTAATTCTACTTGCGTCAGAATTGCATCGCTTTTTCTTTAAGAGCATCTTTCCCGTATTTGGTTCATACTCATAATATTCTTTCAGTTCTTCAAGCGCTGGAAGCGGTTCCCATTTTCGCGGCATCTTGAAAACTTTAAGAAATCAAAATTCTAGCGCCAAATTTCATGAAGATAGATTCGAGTGCCAACACCAACATCTGCGGGGCCTGGAATAGCCTGGATAAATTCAGCACCAGATCGTTCAAAACGATACCGAGCTTGGAACGGATCTTTGTAGTTAGGAACGTAAAGAATATTGGCAAGTCGATTTGTCTCATAGAGATAAATCTCATCCCAAACTTTTAACGCTTCTTTGGCATTGCTAGAGCGAATCGTACGGTCAACGTCACCAACAATGTTCTCGATCCGTGTCGAAGGAGAAGATGCAACCTCTGTCTTTTTCTCGGCAGTGTCGCAGCGCCCAACCTGGATAATAATTTTGTCGTAGAAGTATGAATCAGGGACAGTGTTTAACGCTTCCTCCAAACGAGCATAGTCGCCCGCCGGAACAGAAACGGTGAAGTATCCCAAATGATACCTAACCCTACTTTTGTCGAAGTCAGATAACTGCACTTATACGACCCAGGATATTTTTATTATAAAAGCAGGAAATCAAACAGCTTCGTATCCTGTTGTTAATCCGTACGCGGCAAATGGATTCATTGCTGTTTGAAGAACGTTGCCAAGGACTTGTTGTTTAAATGAACCAAGTAATGTCTGTGGTTCTTTCTTTTCTTCTTTCTTGCGCGGTTCGTAATTTGTACCAAGCATAAAAGCTTCAATCAAATCACCGGTACGACGCTGAGCTTCGTCATATCCAATTTGTGGTGGTGTTGTAGTGGCGACACTGGTATTGCTTAGATCTGTTGCTTCACCCAAGGTTTTCATATGGCCGTAGCCCAGTTCATATTTCTGATCCGGCGTATTCCAGGTTGCAAGATTACCGTAACCCCCTGCATTTGGCCTAGGAGTAAATTTGACATCACCTTCAATATAAATCTCAGTTCCTTCTTTACCAGCGTAGTCTCGTCCACGGTGATACCTGCTTGCACCGGCAATGCCTGTGTTGCGTGGGCCCCAGCCGGATGTCATTGTGAGTCCGGCGGCTGGATTTAAAATAAGCTGACCGCTTTTATCTTGAATATATTTGGGTACGCGATTTGGACCAACGCGTACATTTAAAAACTTGCTCCTGTGGATACCAGGATCTTCGTATTCGCCCGTAGTTAAATTTTTTACATAAGCATGCAAATGTGGACCACTAGAAACACCAGTGGAACCAAGCTGCCCAAGTCTTGTAATCTTTGCCATGATTACATTTTAAAACAAGAAAACCCCCGGTTCCCCGGGGGAATCATGAGATGAGATTAAACCCTAATCAGATCAGCGGACATCACCGCGTCCCAGTCAACTCTTTTGATTTGTTTTAACTGCTCAAGACTGTTAAATCTTTCACCCGACAAAGACATCTGAAGATCTTTGATTTCCCGAGCAGTTTTCAGACCAATGCCTTTGATATGATCAGCGATCATTTGAGCAGTGGCCGCATTGATATTCAATCGGGTATCAGGGGGAAAGGTGCGAGGCTCTTCTTGAGATGCACGATCTTTTACCTGGAGAGTTTTAACCTTTTTGGTTGCATTCTCGTCAGGCTCGATCTCGGTCTTGTAAACGGTATAAAGGCGACCATCCTGATCTTCGACCATGAACCAGTCGCCGTTATCCCATTCGCTTACAACTTTGACACGAGCACCATTTTTTTTGTGTTTATAGAGCATAAGGACCAGGATTAAATCTCTGGTCCTAGTTTACCCCAATCAGCTAACAGTGCGGCCAGTCAGATAGCCATCAATGTCTTCGTAGCCAGGTGCAACGTCAGGTTGTACGTAGCACACTTCCACAACCAGATAACCGGTGCGGCCAGCGCTAGAGTCACCGCTAGAGATGTAGAAACCACCGGAAGTAGCGGTAGCATCTGCACCACGCTTAGCGAACACCCTGAAGGTAGTAGCGCCAGACACCGGGTAGTTGATGTTGCTGGCCGTTACACCAGCGGCGCCAGAGGCGGTGAGGAAGGGATTGGTGCTGTAAGCGGCGGCACCACCAGCGAAATAGATTTCGCCTGCTTGGGTACCAGACACGGTGGAAGCGAGGTTAGCCTGCGCCACGCCTTCAGCATCACCAGAAGCAGCCGTGGGGCTACCACCATTGCTGCGACCGAACGAAATCACGTTACCGGTAGCGGCATACACACCAGAGGCAACACGGCCATCACCCCAGCCAGAAGCAACGGAGATGGTGGCGCGATACACGTAAGCAGGCAGGGTAGTGCTGCCAGAGATCACCATGCCGGTAATGTCAGGACGGGTGTCATCCTGACGATAAGGCGAGGGAACGATCACGCTTGCGCTCGAAACGGGACCAGCGCCAGAAGTAGCGGTCACGGCAACGTAACCACGCTGCTGGAAGTAACGATAGCCAGGGACAGCCAGCACCGAAGTGGGGCCGCCCTTGGAACCGTCATCAGTGCCAGCATAGTCGGCATCAATGTTCTTGTACCAACCGTTCAGAGGCTCTGCCCAGTTACCCGGGAAGATTTTTTTAGCAGACAAATAAGTCATTTATTTCTCCTTATTGTTTGTGTTGAGAATTATCAAACAGTGCCGTCGTCGGACACGTAGCTGAAAGCAGTGGTAACAAAATCCTTATTCAGAATTTCAAAACCAGCATACAGTTGCCAGATCAGAATGATGAAGCGGCTGAAGTCATCGTTGTTGTTGATCAGCACCTGAGCGTTCGGGCCACCGATACCAACACCAACAGCTTGAGGACCGAAGAAGTAACCTTGGGCCACTTCTTGCGAAGTGTAGGTGGAACCACCATTGAACGAAGTGTTGATGCTCTTGGTCGGGAAGTTAGTCGACTCGAAGAACTTCACACCTTCAAACTGCACACCAGTCGGCATGACGGGTTCACCAGCCAGGAAATAACCCTGACCAGCTTGGGGACCCATGTAGAAGCTGGCGTTGTTGGGCATCCCAGGATTACCCATGTACATGCCCTGACCGGGGTTGCCAGCATAACGGGCAATCTCACGGAAGTCAGGATCACGACGCAGGTGCATCATGAAGGTGGGATCGCAAATGCAGCGATACAGACCATCGGCGTAAGTAGGAACGTTACGCTTACGGAGGTCTTTCACCACGGTCAGCAGGTCAGTACGCACCTGGAACTGCTGCACTTCAGCACCGTACTCGGTGCTAGTGTAAGAGATACGACCCGAGGAATCTTTGACCTTGCTACCAGGGAAGTAGTAACCACCTTGAGTAGTAGAGGCAGCACCATTGGCTTCAGCTTTGGCGAGTTCATCGATGAACACGCGATCACGCCAACGGCGATAGTCGTCGAGCAGGGTCAGGCTGCCGATCGACTGGTGGAACATGTTGAGATTACCAGTGTCCAGCAGCATGCGCTGGGCGGTAATCAGAGTCTCACGAGCAATCTTAAAGGTGCTGGGCTGAGTCGGATCACCCGGATCAGCAGGACCAGTGTACTCTTTCAGTACAACAAGGACCTTTTCCTTGGTGATGTTGCGGCTGTTAGCGGTACCGATAGTTTGATCGGCAATACGCTCCCGGCTATCTTTCGTGCCAGGAGTACCCCAGAACTTATAGCGATCGAGCTGAACGGTTTGACCAGGCTGGCGGGTGAAGTCGTGAACGACCACCGGCTCTACTGCCATTTCAGCAATGTATGCAGGATGCGGACGGTAAAGTTCCGCACCAAGGATTTTTGGGAAATCTGTATCAAGAAACACTTTTTAATATCCTCCAGAGTCGCAGGACTTGTGGGTGAAAGATTTAGACAAGTTTTGTCTTATCTAAAACAAATTTTAGCAGGATCTAATTTTTTAATTAAATAAGCAAATTAGACCAGCTGCATGTTACTGGAACCGTAGGATTCAGGATTAATTCCTTGTTGCATTCCATAAATCCCAATGGCGTTGTAGATGTCTGCACCACCGCCACCGGCAAGGCCACCAATACCAGCAGCAACAGGCACCGCTAAACCACCACCAACCGCAAGGGTTGTTGGCAGCGTACGAGCACTATTCACAGCTTGTTGAGCAGCAATCTTTGCTGCACCAGCAGCAGTGTCACCGGAACGCCGAGCTTTACTGGCGGCACGGATCGCATCAATGGCATTTTTCTTGCCAAGGACCTGAGCACGTGGCGCAAGACCTGCAACAAAACCTGGCACTGCAGCAAGGGAAGCCGCATTAAGTGCTTCCATGCCCAAACGAAGAGTGCCTTCGCCTCGTTCGTCATCCATTACATTGCCAATAAGGGAGCCACCAGCGCCGAGAACAGCGCCGGTAGCAGCTCCAATCAGTGGTCCGTATTTACCGGCTAACACTGAATCACTCCATCACGAACAGTTTGTTGGCAACGGTTTGAGGCTGAGCCTGATTCAGAACACGCCAGGCATTCTGGGGATCACGCGCCATCATTTCGTTGAAGGTGCCCCAGAAGTTTTCAGGCTGCTGAGGAGCGGCGGCGGCGGGAGGAGCAGGAAACTCACCAACCTGACCGTAAGCAGAGGTGGTGGGATAACCACGGGTTTCCAGTTCAGCTTCGCTTTCATACACCGGGCAAGGACCTTCAGGACCGAAGAACTTAAGGGTGTAATCGCTCAGTACATCAGGATTGGTCAGAATCTCGTTATAAGCAAGATTCTCCTGGTGCTCATTGACTGCAAAGTTGGCATAACCAACGATCAGATTTTGGGCACGTTCGCCCCAGGCCACAGCACTATCCAGCATTTGCTCAAGCTGGACGGCGTAGTTATTTAGGACGGCGGGAGCTTCGATTCCGAACGCGTCGATTACTTGGCGGCTTTCCTGCCCCATCCCCAGGTAATCCGCGATCGCCTCCAGTGAGGGACCCGAAGAGGTTTGGGAAGAGCTGGGAGAGTAATCCTGGCTGGGCGACCAAGTCGGCTGAGCCGATGGTTGCATAGCTGGGCTGTTGACTTGGCCGTAATTCGCCGGGGTAAATTGAGTCGGCGGAATCGATGGTTGAGCCTGGAACGGGGATTGAACTGGTGCGCTCAGCAGGTTCACCACCTTGTTGAACGCCGATTCCCAGGGATTCCCCGCCGGTTCCGAAGTCGGTTGGGATTGGGGGGCGTACTGAGTAGGGGCGGATTGGTAACTGGGGTTCGCCTGTGGAACTGCTTGGGGGTAGCTGGTACCCACCTGATAAGCCACTGGAGCTGCCTGGTAGCTGGGGGCTTGTGCCTGAGCTGCCGGAGCTGCCACCACGTAGCTGCTCGGGGCTACTGCTACTGGTGCTGGGCTCGTCTGTGGGATCGATTGGACGGTAGCGTCCTGCATAACTCATCTCCTTTTGTAATGCTTCTAAGGTGCGATACAGATATGGGGTTAAATCCAATCGCGGATCCGCAGCCATCGGTAAATCCGGTGATTGCGGGTGGGGAGTCTGCATCATTCCCCCCACAAGGCGAGCAAATTGAGAATATGCATTCTGCAATTCATTCACCATCCTGAACGGGAACCCAGATAACATCTCGGCCCTTTCCTCGTCCGTTTTAGACGGAAAGAGGTATTTCAGTGCTTCAATGCTATCAACACCTAATTCCTGAAGGTTCCTAACAACAATAGAGTTGTTAAGAATATCCTGCGTTGAATCTTCATACACAGGACCAGTCCAGCGCCATAACATTGTTACGTCGCCATCAGGAATAAGGCCAATGACACCTGGTGGAATCATTTTTGTTTCCACGCAAGCCATCATGATCTCTTTGATTTGATCGTTAAATATTTTCATTGCTTCCTTGTAGCCGTTAATATCTGCTTCGCTTGCATCTTCAGGCAGATCAATAGGTTTTTCAATACCAGCGGCAGCCGCCAATGATTGACGGAACATTTGCTCTTCCTGGTAAATAATTAATTCAAGGCAACGACAAATGCCGTATGTATAAATTGCGTTTGCTTTTTTCTTGGAAGTTGCAGAAACGCGACCAAACAAAGATTTATACTCTGTTGCAGTCACGCCTGCAGAAATAGAAAGCTCGTCAACGCCTCCAAGGGCTGTACGAATCTCTTCCCGATATTGACGAGCAAATTGATTTTGATCACCAGTAATAGCATCTGGGACAATGTAACCAACACGATCATTTGGTTCCAGGTTTGCAATAATACGTGGAACACGGATCTGTCCATCAACGCCACGGCTAACTGGATCAGCCTTAAACATTGATGCGCTCAATTGAGAAGGACTTGTAAAACCAGAGTTTGCCGCAATAGAAGGACGTTGAACAACAGAATCTCCACCGGCCTCAATCAGATCTGTCTTGGGACGAGAAGAAAGAAGTGTCGGGTTACCAAAGAACTGAACGTTCTTACGCATGGTGCGAACCATTTCGTCATGCGTGACAATATGGTTGGCCATTGCATCAAATTCACCAACACCCTCATTGGCAAAGCCTTTGGGGTTGTTAAAGATTTCAACGCAAGGAATAAAACCGAGTGTATTCTTAAACGTTTTCGTTTTGCCTGTTACAGCGTATTCAGGAAGATCAAAAGACAGCTCGCCTTCCGAATGAGTTTCTTTAATTTCTTTTCTTTTAATTGACAGACGGATGTAACGACGCGATCCGTTGTTATCTCCGATAGATTTTCCGGTTAAATTTGTTTGATTAATGTCAGCACCAAATCCGCCTGGACGACGAATTTTATAGCTGTAGATCACCACAACTTCATCAAGCTCGCCGTCTACGTTGTAGAACGTTCGGTATTCATGCTCTCGGAAGTAGTAAATCCGATAGTTGATTTTAGTTGGACGAATGTAAAAAAGACCTTTTCCATCACAAAGGAAATAATCCCAGATGGAATCAAGGCGAACATCGATTTGATTGTATTTAATTACGCGATCAATAAAATCTTTGCGTTGGTTACCAAAGTTATCCTGGCTGGGAAAGAATTCAACACCCTGGCGGATGCCGAACATTTTCATCTGCGCTAAATGCGAGGCAACAACACCAGTATCGACAACCGTAGAACTGTCTTTGTCGATGTAGGCATTAATAATTTCTTGAAGCCTGGCTTTAGCGTCAGCAGCCATTAAGTATTTTCCTCACTTTGTAAACTGATCTTAGCAGCTTTCTTCTCTTTCTTTTCTTGTAGCCAACGCTTAAAGAAAGCTAGTTCTCCCTCGGTATGTAGCTCTGGGTGTTCCAGGGCTTGTTTAACTAGCTTTTTCTTTTTCATCAGGAAACAAATTTATTTTGGAAGCCGGTGGGCATTTGTCCGTACTGAGGACCTGCGTAAAATTGATTGTTTACTAGCCCTGCCATGTTACCTACATCACCTGGCAGACCCCCATAAGCAAGTGGAAGTTGGGGACCTGCGCCAGGCATGATCCCACGACGTAGCAGCTCATCATTTAGCTGTTGATTTTGCTGCGTACCACCTTCATAAAGGCGCTTCAGTTGCTCACCTGATCTGCCGCCTAATGCACCAGGGCGTTTATTAATTTCAAAGCTTGGGCCACCGGCAATCATGCCTGCTTCGTTGCCCATGAATCCGCCGTAATAACCAGCCATGTCAATCCTCTAAGATTTCATATCCCGACATTTCATTTAGTCTACTCAATACAACTCCATCTCCTTTAATATTCCACTCAAGAATATCGTCCTCTTCCCAGCCCAATTCCTCAATCAGGTCATCGGGAAACGTGATGAACAAATCACCGTTGTCATCTTCCTGGACCTCAAGAATGTAGCTCATTTTGCCAAAAGCTTTTCCATAAGCTTATCAAGCTTAATATTGATTTGCTTAAAGTTGTCGTGCATTGTTTGAATTTCTCTTAAAAAATCAACTTTTAACACGTACTCCAAAGGCATTCTATTGACATTCTCTTCAAGTGATTTGATTTTTTCATCTTGCCGATGCATTTCTTCTTGCACGTCTCTAACGCGTTCATATGCACGGCTTAAAAATTTATTCATAACCCAGCTCGCGCCTGTTACAGCAGAGCCAACCGCCGTTATGACTAAGGCGAGATACTCGGGACCCACTTGACCAAAGCTTTTTTACCATTCTAATTTTAGTAATCAAACTGTAATTGACTTTTTTTAGACAGTCCGGTAACAAGCCAGACCAATGCATCTACCGTATCGTCGTGACTACTAACACCAAAGTTTGTGAGTTCTTCAAACATATTTGTGAAATTACGGTAGCGGTTAAAGATGATTTTGCGATCTTCAAACATGCCCATGATTCCACGGAAACGGGCCAGTTTGTCGGCGCGGAATCCTTTAACAGGATGCCAAATTAAGTTATAAAGACCTTCACCGTTTAAACACACACGTTTGAAGTCAGCCTCCAGGGACGCCTGGTACTGTACCGCCTCACTCCATACGTCACAGGTTGAATATGTTGGGAAGTAATTACCATTCTCATCTTTTCCAAGTACGCACCAGTCATTGAGAAGCTCTTTAAGGGCATCTAGTTTTTCAAGGTTGCCCATTACACGCATACGGCGATAATCAATAATGTGGATAGTATCGCCAATACGACCGCCCAAAACAAATACGGTGTAGTCATTTTTCTCTTTCGTTCCAGCAGATAGATCAACCCCTACGCCTAGCGCATCAAACTCTGTTGCAATTTCAGCTTTAACAAGTAGTTCTGGAGCAAGGGAAAGTTCGTTTTGACGAACAATTTGATTCATGTACTGAAAAGAAAAAGCAATAGGAGCTTGTCTTTTCTTTTCTTTTAGGTAGTCCAATGACCACATTTCTGGCCAATAGGATTCTTCCTCGCCCGTAATTTCATTATTAAGAATGGCCGAAAGAACAATTTGAGACCAATTATTTTGTGTATTAAAAGTTGTCGCATGTACATCATCATGGCGGAAGCGTGTACCAAGACAAATGGCACGCCCGCCTTCAAACATGGTGGGTGCGATCACTGCATTCCAGTTGTCCTGCATGATCTTGCGGATATCTGGATTTGCAATGTCAGATGCCGATTTGATCGGGTCATCGATAATACAGTTCAAAACATTGAGACCATTGGCAATAAAATTATGGTCTTTATGATTTACTTCAAGGTCATAGACATACTCCTCTCGATCGCTAAAGTACTCAACTCGGGAAATGGGCTCGGCCTCCCAGCTTTGTCTGTTATCTGGTGATGGGCCACATGGCACTGACGACACAACGTAATCAAATTGCTGAGGATATTGTTTGTTCTCTGGTGATCTATATGGTGAACACAAAGATTTGTCCTCGTGGTATCGTTTTTTAAGGACAACTTTTTTTCCGTCGTACCACATCCCGCGCACATAAAATTGTCCCTCTGCAAAATTAACGGGCGCAACTTTTTGAAGTCGTTGGTCAAGCACCCATGTCGATAATTGCTGTTTCCGGTTTTTTGCATACGCCTGGAGTGAAGAGCATTCGCACACTCCTTGGAGCAACATGTTGTGCGTTTGCTTAAAGGACGAAATTGCCCCTGGCAATATTGACAAGTTTTCAGTGGAAGAGTTCTTCTTGTTGCACCAGCGCATTGATGGCTGCAATGTATAACAAGAGGATTCTGCGATAAACGTTGAGAAAGCCTGCTGGACGTTACTCTGAACATTTTCAGGCAAGTAGGACATTCCAGCTCGACTTGAAATCCTTGAGTCGTTTTGTAACAAGCTTCGCAAATGCGTTGTGTTTTTCTTTTTATTTTGCCGCAAGCTAAGCATGTTTTGATTTTGTTTCCCGCTGGAAAACTTGACAAGGACATCCCCTGTACCAAGATCTCCTGCCCTTTTTTGCCTTCCGTCCGCCGTAACGAAAGGGTGCTCGGGAGTTGCGTAAATTTGATTGTTAGAGGCTGTTGTAAGCTCAACAATTCCTTTGGCACGACGTTTTGTAACTGCTGCCACGTCGCTCCAATCAATTTGATTTGTGGTTGAGTTTCTAACTGCAACTTTGTATTGATTTGGGTTTTCATAAAGCAAAGAAATTGGCACGTTGCCAACGTGTGTCTTCACTAGTGTATCGCCGGTTAAGCAGAGATGCGAACGTTTTGAGGTCACAGAGCCTTTAAGACCCGCTGCACAAAGCGTAAACTGTTCGTCACCTGTAGTATCAATACCTGCAAATTTATGATCAATTGACCAGTACTCATTACTAGTTACGTTTTTCAGAAGTTTGACCGACGGAAAAACTTCTTGATATCTTTTACTCTCAATGATCCGCTTAATAGTTGCTGATTTAGATCGCGCAATGTCAACGGTATATGACAAATAAAGAATTTGGAGTGGTTTCTTGGCTGTTGTGTGAACACCAATAGCCCATGCTGTAAACAAACCAAGGACTGTACTTTTTGCCGAGCCCCTGGGACCCAATAGATCAATATTGGGCCCTGCAATTTTAATAAGACAGGAACTATCTTCGTTTGTTACCAGCTTTCGGTTCCACTCTTTGTGGTGATTTGCAGGTGGTTTGTCAGCAACGTACTCACAAAAGTAGTTGAAATCTTCTCTGGCTTTTTGTAAAAACTCTTCGTTATTGCTTTTGCGTACTTTGTGATTCTTGGCTGCCGCCTGAGCATTACGCCGATAAGCAAGATGAAGATGAGAAGGCGCCATATGTATTCAGCTTTGCCTGAATACTAGCCTACTTCTTGTTTTTACGTTTTTGTTCTTGATACTGCTTGGCTTTTTCAAGAGCAGCTTTACGCTTTTCTTTATCGTCCATCTCAGTGCCATCTTCTTTCTTGGCTTCTTTTTTCTTGAAGTGCTCAAGAAGTTGTGGCGGCATTTTACCTTTAGACATTTAATTAAAAAGAACGATGGGACGTGCCTGTACCAAATTTAATTCCTGGACGATCCATATCCGGGCGAACCTCACGAGACGGCTGTGATGGTCCACGGAGGGTGTTTTCTGTTGGGCTGGGACGAATACCAGCACCTGGCGTAACCGGGCGTTTAGAGCCCGCTAGGGGGATCTGAGAGCGTGAAGCACCCATTACTTATAGGGTTTTAATTATTTTAAGTTACCTATTCGTCAAGTTGCATCTTGGCCCACACGCTCATCGATGCTTCATGCAACGGGCCTTCAATTGGATCATCTTTAAATATGGCCATGAGTTCACGCATGGCTCGGTCAGCACCAGCCATCAATAATCCTTTGCGATCTTTTAAAGAAGTAAATGATTCTACTTGTGCAATTGTGCTGCGCAATTCTTTTTGCATGGCAGCAATACGCGCAACACCTACGTCGCGTTTTACCACGTAATTTTCGATATCTTCCCTGAGCTTTCTGATGTCTTCTTGCATCTCTCCGATTTCTGTTAGGAGAGTTTTGCGGTGATCAGGCTTAGGATAATTTTGTTTTAACCAGGCGTTACAGTAAGAGATCTCACCGCGATAACCAAGGAATCGCGCATAAAGATAGCACTCGACAACGGAGTAATTATCTTTAACAAAACAAAGGAATGATTCCTGGGTAGAAGAATCGAGATTATCTACCCAAGATTCAAAAATTTTAGAATCTATATCCTCGTTGGGACTGCTGATAATCCCGTTCTTCATCTCGCTGTTTGAACTCTTGGGCTTGAGATACTCCTGCCCGAGTTTCTTCTGCTCCTTTTGAGATGGTTGCACGTTCTTGCTCTCCTTTGTATTTGGCTGCTTTTTCGCCAAATTCAGCGCCAAGCTCTAAAGTAGCACGTGCTTCATCTGTATTGCCGCCGTAATAACGATCTGCAGCTTCTTGTTTTAGACGCGATTTAGTTGCGTCATCAAGGCTGGTGTCTGCATCAATATCAGAAATGCGGCTTTGATATTCGCCACGATTTTTTTGATAGTTGTATGCAGCACCAGCGGCGTCGCGATATGCCTGCAGCCGTTCTTCGTCGGTCATTTGAAAAGAATTAGAAGTTGCTCATCATGCCAGCGAGACCACCTGTCATGATGTCACGACGGCCTTCCACGGACTTTTGGCGCTGCTGCTTCATCTTAGAACTTTCAAGACGACCCAAAAGTCCTTCAAATTCGCCCATGTCAAAGCTAGAAGGGGTGTAAGCAGATTCAAACAAACGCTTACGCTGTTCCGCTTTGGTTGCTTCATCAACACCACCAGCCGCGTTGATTTCACCAAGGAGGCGATTATATTCTGCCGAAGACATTGGCATAGCTTTAATCCTTATTTATTTAACGGACTAGATAAATTATAGCAATCTGGATCTAATTTATTACCAGAAACCAGATGCAAGTGATCCGTAGATGTTTGTCTTGGAAGAAATTTCCGCAACTTCACGGGTACCTTTGTTTTTAATTTTTTGAATGTCAGAATCAATTTGACCCTGTAGCTTTGTTAAACCTGCGTTGTATGCAAACTCATCTCGTTGCCGAGATTTCTGTTGCATCTGCTCAATTTCAGCAACGCTACCAGTGAATGAATCTGGGAGCGCACCAAATTTCAAGCCAACTGTTTTCTGAAGGTCTTCATCAAGAGTTGGAGAGAATGCTCCGCCAGTAGAAATGGTATAGCGTCCAGTGCTCTTATACCAATCTGGAGCACCATCTGTGCC
>JACCDX011289092.1_pt1 | contig 19539 bp, 14 predicted proteins | sample 7449681 | NCBI WGS metagenome assembly JACCDX01 (sample SAMN15323450, study PRJNA562643) | freshwater metagenome | isolation source: river surface water | place: USA:Blue River Watershed | collected 2017-08-18
AAAGCTATTCCTCAATAGCTCAGTCGGTAGAGCGCCGGACTGTTAATCCGTAGGTCCCTGGTTCGAGCCCAGGTTGAGGAGCCAAAAAAGACAAGCCCCTGCATGTGAGTGCAGGGGCTTTTTCTTTGGATGCGAGTTAACTTACTGGATCTCAGTCAATCAAGAGTCTCAAGTCTACTCATTGACTACTGCTTGGCTTTGCGTAGCCAAATGCACCCAATCCACCACCTCGCCAGTGGGCTGGTAGCCGCTGACCAAATCTTGAAGAATCGTGCGAATCACAGGCACATCGTTCACGCTCATGGCAATACTCAAGGCGTTGAGCTTTTGCTCCAGTTCCGGCCAGCTCAAGAACTGCTCATTTGCCTTCATGATCCGTGCATGCTGAGTTGGTTTGGGGTTGTCGCCAATCAGCAGCTCTTCATAGAGCTTTTCACCGGGGCGCAAACCGGTCACGGCGATTTCGATATCGCCATCGGGGTGCAGCTCGTCCCGCACCGTCAGGCCCGAGAGTTCTACCATGCGGCGGGCCAGATCGATGATTTTGACGGGCTGGCCCATGTCCAGCACAAACACATCGCCCCCCTGCCCCATTGCGCCCGCCTGAATCACCAACTGCGCTGCCTCAGGGATGGTCATGAAATAGCGTGTGATATCGGCATGGGTGAGAGTAATCGGGCCACCGTTTTTGATCTGCTCGCGAAACAGCGGCACCACCGAGCCACTGGAGCCCAGCACATTGCCAAAACGCACCATGCTGAAAGTGGTTTTGGTGCTCACCTCCGCCAAAGCTTGTAGCACCATTTCAGCTAGGCGCTTAGTGGCACCCATGATGTTGGTGGGGCGCACGGCTTTGTCGGTGCTGACCAGTACAAAGTTACGCACGCTGTGGCGCATGGCGGCTTCGGCGCACACGCGGGTACCCCACACGTTGTTGCGCACGCCCTCGGCCGGGTTATGCTCTACCAAGGGCACGTGCTTATAGGCGGCTGCGTGGTAAACCGTATGCGGCTTCCAGGTGTCCATGATTTCATGCATGCGGACTTCATCGCAAACTGAGGCCAGCAGAGGGACAATCTCGATCTTTGGTTGACTAGCATTGACGTCTTCAAGCGTTGAATCTATTGCTTTATTCGTGCCCTCCTCTGGCTCGCCCAAGCTGGGGCGCTCGCCTACCAGCAGTGCCTGCAACTCCTGGTGAATCTGGTACAGCGCAAATTCGCTCATCTCCACCAACAGCAGCTGCTTGGGGTTGGTCTTGAGGATCTGGCGACACAGCTCGCTGCCGATGCTGCCACCAGCACCCGTTACCAAAACGGACTTACCAAATGTATTCAAATTTAAAAGCAAACCATTGGGTTGCACAGGCTCGCGGCCTAAAAGGTCATCGATGTCAAGATCCCGTAAATCTGAAATATTCACTTTGCCTTGTGCCAAGTCAGTCAAACTGGGCAATGTTCGAACCGCTACCTTGAATGGAGACAAGTTGTTTAGGATTTCATTTCGACGTGAGCGGCTGATCGTGGGCAGGGCCAGCAAAACGTGTGTGACGCCCAAACCCGAAACCAACTCACCCAAGTCTGTCGGGTCGTATATAGCCTGGCCATTGAGCACGTGGCCATGCAAGCGATCGTCGTCATCCAAGAAACCCACCACTCGCATTTCGTGACTATTTGCCATACCCCTTACAAGCTGACGTCCTGCATCGCCGGCACCGTAAATCAACACTTTGGGTAAAGCCGCCAAACGCAAGCGGTTTTGGTAGGCTCCCCCCAACCAATAACGCGCCAAGGCCCTCGACAAACCCACAGCCAAGAGCAATAACATGGGCTGAATCAACCCTAAGGTTCGAGGAACACCTTCGAAACCAAACGCTGCGATTGCCGTGAAAAACAAAAGCCCATAGACCAACATGGCCTTGGCTACCGTCATCAAGGCGGGCCAACCCGAATATCGAAAAATAGCCCGATAAAAACCATGGGTGACAAAAATAGGCAAAGACAATACCACCGATAACAAAACCGCTGACATCGGTTGCCACTGCAGATGCCCCTGCATCGGGATCCACTCACCCAATCGCAAATAAAACGCCAACCAAACCGTCAGTACACACAAACTCATGTCGACCGACATAGCGACAAATCTCTTAGCCAGCCGGGGCAAAGCCAATGTTCTACCCGCCCAAACAGCCGGGCTCATCGGCTCGCTTCTTTCATCACACGGCTCACAACGCTGACCGTTTGTTGCATGTTGTCTGGTGTGAGAGTGGGATGCACCAACCACATCAGGCTGGTTTCGCCGAGTTGTTGGGCCACGGGCAAACGCTTAGACGGTCTCCAGCCCGTCCCATCAAAGGCCTTCTCTAAGTAGACCTCGCTACAACTACCTTGGTAGCAAGGAACCCCACCCGCGTTCATAGCATCAATTATGCGGTCACGACTCCAGCCGACAGACAAGTTCTCTGGACGGACATATGCGTAAAACTTGTATTGCGCATGAACGCAACCACTTTTTGCACCGGAAGCGCAAAGTGAAGACCCTGAACAGGAAATGCAGCTCAACTGAGGCAATCGCACCACACCGCCCTCATCTGAAAACGGCCGTAAAGCTGTAGCAATTTTTGTGGCGTTAGCATGTCTTTTGGCGGTCCAATCAGCCATGCTTTGAAGCTGAATGCGGCCGATGACCGCCTGCATTTCAAGCATTCGCCAGTTAGTGCCAAAGCTTTCGTGCACCCAGCGAAAGCCCGGAGGGTGCTGCCGTTCATACACCGCTGAGTAGCTCTTTCCGTGGTCTTTGTAGCCCCACATCGAGCGCCACAAATATTCGTCGTTCGTGGTGACCATGCCGCCTTCACCACCCGTTGTCATGATCTTGTCTTGACAAAAGCTCCAAGCCCCCACATGACCGATACTGCCGACACTGCGGCCTTTGTACCGTGCGCCATGCGCCTGAGCACAATCCTCAATGACCTTCAGTCCATGTTGCTCCGCCAGCGCCATGATCGGGTCCATGTCGCAAGGCCAGCCGGCCAAGTGAACACAAATCACCGCCTTGGTACGCGGCGTCAGAGCAGCAGCAATAGTGCGGGCAGAAATGTTCCCTGAGTCGGCCTCAACGTCGGCGAAAACCGGCACAGCCCCCGCATTCACGACACAAGACACTGAAGCGATAAAGGTGCGCGGCGTGACAACAACCTCATCCCCGGGACCAATGCCCAATGCCTTCAGCGCCAAATCCAAAGCCAAAGTGCCATTGGCTAATGCAACTGCATACGGAACACCGCACCATGCAGCAAATTCTTGTTCAAACTCGCGACACTCTTTACCAGTCCAGTAGTTCACTTTGTTGGAAAGAATCACGCGATGAACGGCATCGGCTTCTTCGGGAGTGAAGCTGGGCCAAGGCGAAAAAGGAGTATTCAACATGGGTGCTTCATTTTTTGTTCATGGGACGCGCTGGATTACCCACGACCGTGGAGCCAGCGGGTACGCTCTTGGTCACCACCGCCCCCATGCCTACAACTGCCCCTCGGCCGATCACCAGCGGCGTTCCGGGCAAACCTTGTTTAATGACAGCACCCGTGCCGATGTAGGCGTGGTCTTCAATCACCACATTGCCGTTGCACATAACTCCTGGCGCAAAAGTTACAAAGTCGCCAATCACACAATCGTGAGCCACATAGCTGTAGAGGTTGGCGTGGAAATGCTGGCCAATGCGGATGTTGCTGGTGAGCGTGACGAAGGGGCTGAGGATAGCCCCTTGCCCCAGCTGCACCTCATCCATCTGCACCACATTCGGCGCACGCACCTCAAAAAACTCTAGACCATCGGCAGCGCACTGCATAGCCAAGCGCTGCCTGATTTGGCTGTTGGCGATAGCGATGCACACATGGCGGCGGCTGGCGGGCTCGGCCATCCACTGCGCATAGGTGAGCAGGCGCTGGCCATTCACTTGCGCGGCAGGTGGATGGTCGTCCACAAACACCAAGTCCACCCCGCTCTGGATCAAGTCCGTTTGCAACTGCTGACGGGCAACGGGCATCACTTCTCGCCCGAAACCACTCGCCCCAAAAATCGCGAAGCGCTTCATGCAGATGGGTCCTTTTTAGATTGGTTACCCGTAAACCGCGGCATGGTTGCCTCCCCAGCAGCACTGATGCCATCGCGCATCAGCACTTTTTTCACCGTCATCCACAAAATCCGTACGTCCAGCAACAGGCAGCGGTGTTCCACATACCAAATGTCAAGCGCAAACTTGTCCTCCCAGCTGATGGCATTGCGGCCATTGACCTGCGCCCAGCCGGTGATGCCGGGGCGCACATCGTGTCGCCGAGCTTGCTCGGGGGTATAGAGCGGCAGGTAATCAACCAACAACGGTCTAGGGCCCACCAAACTCATCTCTCCTTTGAGTACATTCCAAAGCTCTGGTATCTCGTCCAAGCTGCTGGCCCGCAAAAATCGGCCAAAAGGTGTCAAGCGCTGTGCGTCGGGCAGCAAAGCACCATCGGGACCACGCTCATCAGTCATCGTTCGGAACTTCACCATCGTGAAGGTGCTTCCCTGCAAACCAGGGCGCATCTGCTTAAACAGCACTGGACTGCCCAGCTTACGGCGAATCAGCCATGCCAACACCAGCAAAGGTAAGGACAGCGCCAACAAAGCAAAAAACGCCACAGCAATATCAAAGAATCGTTTCATGCAATTGATTTATCACCCAACTTAGATACATCTAGCTTGAGGAGCCTTGTTCAGCATGATGTCGAGGTATTGCTTGGCCAGCTTGGGGTAACTCCGGTTTTCCAATAGCCAAGCTTTGCCCCTTGCTCCAATCTTCAGGCGCTCCTTTTCTGGCAAAGCCGCGTAACGCAACACCTCTTTCATCAGCGCAGGCACATCGCACGCAGGTACATAGGTGCCGCAATCAGCCTCATTGATCATCGATGGATAGCCTGTGTACGAAGCCAACACTGGTTTACCTGCCATCATGTAATCGATTACTTTGTTGAGGGACTGTCCGAACTGCCACACCTTGGAAACATGCACAGAAAAGTACAACAAATCACACTTAGCAAGCACCGACTGCACCATACCCTTGGACACACGAGGCCCAAAAGACAGATTGTTCAAATGAGCGTATTGCTTTTGATAGGTCTTGCGCAAATCACCATCGCCCACCACAAAAAAATGGATATTCGGCTGATCTTGCATGGCTTGAGCGCACTGCAAGAAAGTTTCCAAGGCATTGCTAATGCCGATCGACCCTACATGCGCCACCACAAACTTACCCTTGGGTAAATAGGTGTCCTCATAGTCAGGGGGCAGCGCTTCAGGAGTTGCAAACACGGCCGCATCAACCCCCATTGGAATGCAGTGAACACTCTTGGGGCAACCCAAGACCTGATGTACATGTGCACCCAAGTTGGGCATGGTGCCCACAATGGCATCCGCGTATTTGTAGCCTAGGCGCTCGATCAACCCCAGTCCCCACACAAAAGGGTTAGAGGGCTTAAAGCCCCCTTCTTCGGTAATGGTCAACGGCCAAATGTCGCGCACCTCAAACACAAAGCGGCACTTGTACCGCACGCGCCACCACAAGCCAGTGAGCACCGTAAGTAAGGAAAGGCTGGACACCACCACCACATCGGGCTTGGGCAACTTGTGTTTGGGCAGCCACAGCAAACGCCACTCAAAGTGCAGCCAACTCAAAATACGGCGCGCCGACTTAGCGACCGAATATTTCATGGTGCGCACCCAGCAAAGCGCGATGCCATCCCCTTGTTGAAATAAATAGCCAGTCCTCAAGTGTGGCGGTGCAGCCAATAAGTTCGAGTCGGATGTGATGATGGCCACCCTGTGCCCCATCGCAGCCAACTCTTTCATCAACAAATAACCCCGCCCACCCGCTGTCCCACTCCCAGGTGGTGCGACGTATTTCGAAACGTACCAAATACTGCTGCTCATTTAGGGCTCAGTTTTCGCACAACTTAGGGATGGCATTGATCACTGGAATTACTTTGTCAAAATCCATCCCGATTGCATCCAAGTACCACTTGATATTGGGGTAACGTGGTTGATTTTCGTCTTCCACCAGCACCAAGGCTTCTTCGCGCGTTAGGTCGCCTTCGCGAATTTGGTTACTGCGGAAGGTGTCGTGCTCAGTAAAGCCGGCCACGGTGTAGTAGATGTAGTTGTAAATGGCGGCAGTGCCATCGCCTATTCGCCATGTGGTGTTGGTGTCTGGCGCAGTTTCCCAGTCGTATTGATTGATCAGCGTGTCATCAATGGTCTTTTCGTCCCAGCGCCAGTAATCAAAAATGTGGTGGTAGTCCGTCTTTTTGTTGAAGCTGCGGTAGTACTCACCCGACAAGGTGTCCCATAGCGAGCTGTTGAAATAGCCGGGGCTTTGTGCCATGGCTTTGAACCGCAACCATTGGTAGCGGAGTTGCTTCATAGCTCCGCTGGAATAGACCTTTTCCTCTTCAAAGTCAGGCGGCACCCCCAAAAAACCGGCTTTAAAGTGGGTCACCTCCAAGGGGTTCACCCCCCAAAGGTTGAGCGAAATGCCTGTTTGCTGCTTCACCGTCTCGACATGGCGAAAGAAGTGTTTGTCACCCGCGGTGAGGATGCTCACCATACCCAAGTGAGGCGACTTCAGCCATGCCTGCAAATTCATGGCAATGTTGCGGCGCTTGAGTGCAATGTCATCGGCCACGATGATGTTTTCAATGCCCATCTGCGCGCACATGCGACTGATATTGCGGCGGCCCAAGTCAGTCACCATGCCCCAGTCATAGGTGTAAGTAATGGGCTTCATCTTCAGCTCTTTGGCAATCAGGTGCAGGCCGTAGCAGCTGTCTCGCCCACCCGAAAACGGCACGATGCAATCATCACCATGAGCACGCCGAAACGGCTCAACCAAGTTGAATAACTGCTCCACAGGCTTGGGCTTGTTGCGTGGTTTGTAGTTGTGGCAATAGTTGCATACGCCCTCTTCGTCAAACCGAATGTAGGGCATGGTCTCGGGCAAGATGCAACGTGTGCAGCGGCGCACGGTGTAGCGCTTGTATTCCAGCATGGCCTCTTCGGCCTTGTGCGTGCCCAAGCTGGGAATCAAGTTAGTCGTTCGCTGCGCATGCTCTTGAATGGTGAGGTCAGCCGTAGCCACCGGTATGTCCAAAACCAAGCCCTCAGCCCGCACTTGGGTGACTGTTTCACAATTGAGCCGCGTCAGCGGATAACTTTCTGACGCAAAGTAGTGCGCCCCACCTTTGACACCGTGGTAAAGGCTGCCGTTGTTAGAAAATAAACACAGCTTGCCCAGCTTGGGCAAAGCCAGGGCGCAAGCCACCACGCCTTGACACAGGCCGAGCACCTTATCGGCGATGCCCTCCACTTTTCCACCCTTTTCCAGGTGATCGGCCGCAATGGCCGCAATGATTTCGGTGTCGATCTCTTGTTTAGGTGTTTTGCCCAGCTGGCCCCACAGGCCCTCATGGTTCACCACAATGCCGTTGTGGATCACGCACACCCCATCGCGGTACACCGGCTGGTTATCAGCCAGACCATTAGTAATCAATCGGCTGTGCCCCATGACCACACCTGTCGTGGCTGTACTGACCCGCTTGAGCAAAGCGGTGATGGATGTATTCGCTCGGTGAAGGTCATAACCCAGGGGGTTACTAATCAACAACCCACTGGAATCTTTGCCGCGCTGCTCTGCATGATGGACTAACAGCTCTAACTTGTTTTGTTTAATGATGTCGCTTGAAACAATCCCAAATATTCCACACATACTGTTATTCCAAAAAATCAGATTGGCATCAATTGATGGCAATCTGATCATAAAAATTCAAAAGTTTTTTCTCTTCTGTTGCCCAGTTGTACAAAGAAAAAACCGCTTGACGCCCGTTTTTTCCCATTCTTTCCGCTTCAGCAGGGTTTCTTATCAAAAAATCAATGGCTGAAGCAATCGCTTGCGGATTCATCGGTTCAACACAAAGTCCACAATCATTTTTTTCAACAATGTCTTTCCATAAATCAAAATTGGACGCCACCACAGGAAGGCCTGCAGACATGTATTCGAACATTTTGATGGGTAAGGAATCCAAATAATTGGGGGTTGGATGTAGAGTCACCAACCCCGCCATGGACCGTGCCAAAACATCGCGTACTTCCGAACGCCCTAGCGTGCCTGTAGCTTTGACATTTGCCCATCCGGAGTAGGTTGTCACCTCATCCTGAACACGGGCATCTGAAAAGTCCCCCACCAAGTTCAAACGCGTTGTTGTTTTGACCAACTCCATGGCGCGGACAAGCTCTTTGACACCACGAATTTCGGCAATACCCCCGACATAACAGACCTCCAGCTTTTTTTCAGTCCACCGCGTCGAACTGTCGAGTTCACCTAGCATGGGATAGTTGTTGATGTCCACAGAATGGGGATTCATCACTAAAAACTTGTCACGAATATATGGCGTTGCAGCGACTACACCATCAAAACGTGAACAAGCGTAACGTTCAAATACCGCATACCCCCACGAAACCAGCCTCCTCACCCATGGATTCAAGTAATGCTTACCCAGAATTTGTTTGGGCACATCCTCGTGCGCATCAAAAACAACCTTTTTCCCGGATTTTTTAAGCATCAAACCAAAAGGCAACAACTCTGGGTCATGAAGGTGGTAGACATCGGCATTGAGATCTATGGCTTGTCGATAAATCCGCTGTGTTGTTCGGATCATTCGATTCAACCGGCCAGGCAAATGACCAACATCGATGATCGATACGCCTTCAGCAAGCTCGCTCCCATCGCCATCGGCAACCACCAAAAATACATCGTACCCAGACATTGCCAAGCTTCTGCACTCTTTTAAAAATACCCTGATATCGAATCGAGGATGTGCAGATGTTAAGTGAGCAATACGCATAGAGGTTCAGGAGCCGATGATTTGGTTCAAGCAGCCTTCTCCTTTTCAGTCGGCGTTAGCAGTGAACGGTAAAGGGATCTGAGTTTTTCTGCTTGAGCGTCCCATCCCAATTCAGTCAAATCTGCTTCAACTTGTTGCCGCTTAGCTGATTGAAGACTCAAAACAACTTGGGCAATGGAGTCCACTTCATTGTCAGCAACAACACCCAGACCATATTGGTCAATCAACTCACTCATATCCGGAAAGTTCGATGCTAGTACAGGCACGCCCGCAAACGCATACTCAAAGAGTTTATTGGGCAACGAGTAGTAGTCGCTTAGCGAGACATTCTCGACCATACACAAACCATAATCGGCGCTTCTCACCAACTCTACGACTTGGCCATGGGGCACCGCATCATGAACGTGCACATTAGAATGAATCGATGCATATTGTTCAATCAAAGTACGCTGGGGACCACGACCTACAAATACAACATGCGCGGTCACTTTGTTGTCTGAAAAGACTTGCAATAATTTTTCTATTCCCCGGCCAGGAACAAACAACCCGAGATAAACAAACAGCAAACTCTCGTTTGGTATTTTGTAGAGATCATGAAAGTACCGCGAGTTTCCTACTGAGCTGTGCGAGACAGAAATGATCGGGGAATTCAACAACAACGCAGATGCTTTTACAGAAAAATTTTGTTCGTACCAACGCAGGATCGAGTTGCTCACGGAAATAAAGCCATTCACCCCAGACCAGCACGCCTTTTCAACCAGTCGTGTAACTGTTGACATCAACCCCGACTGACCATTTTTATCCGACTCCAACTCATGCGCGTCGTAAATGACTTTTCCACCAAAAACCCACGCCAGCAACACCCCCATGGGGAGTAAAGGCGTGTCGTGGCAATGGATCAATGAAGGCCTGATTGGCCAAGCTACTACCAAGAACCGGCCAACCATCTCCATCAGCGCCAATACATGACGAACAGGCGCGGGAAGCCAACGAGCAGACCTGCTCCACAGGCGAATTGACACAATCTTTGCACCATGAATTTCATCCAATCCAGCCAGCGTGCCGTATTCCGCAACCCCTATTGCATGCAGTTGATAACAGTCATTAGCTTGAAGTGCGCTGAGTTCTTTCAGAATTCGACTATCAACACGGATATCGGTATGAGTTAAGTGCAGTATTTTCAAAACGATTCAAACGCTATGACGAAAGTCAATCTGCCACGCACGCTTTCCATCTATAAAAGTTTATCCATCGCCAAACTTGCCAAGAAAATGGTCGTCGGCCCGCAATAACATCCTCAAACTCAGCCAACAGAGCGCCTCGACGAATAAATGGGATTTGCATGTCTTCGCTCAACCATTCCCGTGCTTGTTCAGCAATAGAAATAAGCCATTCTTTTTCTGGGGGCTCAAACCCTATTTTGTCTTTACGCAACAAAATTTCATCAGGAACGATACCTTGCATGGCTCGACGAAACACGTGTTTAGTTTCTCCTGTTTTAGAAACGAGATAGTGTTCAGGCAGAGATAGTGCATACTCTACTTGATCAAGCGTCAAAAATGGAACTCGGCTTTCAACAGAGAACCTCATAGAGTTCCGATCCCCATGACGCAACAATCCCGGTAGTCCATGCTGAGTCAACATATTGATCATTTGCGCAGCCATCCGTCGACCATTCGCATTCTCCGCGGAACGAAAACGCTTCACACGCCCTGCAAGCCCCATGTCTTCAGCCACTCGAACGTCAATCCATTCAGGTACTTTGTTCAAACCTGACGCCATACGCATCAACTCATGTGGTACCCCATTGATGCACTCAGCGAGCGCCGCCTTTAATCCCATGGCCATACTACGCCCAGGCCATCGCGCCCAGTGACGCAAGAAATCCCATGCTTGGCCTAGGTTACCCTCGTCCAAAAGGCTACGAACACGCTCCCCAGGGAAGCCTATATATCCACCTAACATCTCATCAGCCCCCTGCCCATCCAACGTAACCGTAATACCCTTTTCTTTTGCTAACTGATAGACACGGTATTGGGCATAGATGCTCATGCTGCCAAAGGGCTCACCTTGCGCGCGAATCATGTCATCCAGATCACGAGCTAGCTCCTGAGGCGTCACCACCACTTTGTGGGCATCGGCTCCCACGTGCTGATTCACAAGGTCGACCCACTTCTCTTCATTGACCGAACTTCCGGACGCTATATAACTAAAAGTATTAATGGACTGATCGGGTGCCACATGTCGCATGGCACAAACCACCGCCGACGAATCTACCCCCCCAGAGAGCGCCGCGCCTAATGGGACATCGCTGCGCAAATGTAAACGGATGCTTTGCAGAAAATTGTGTCGCACTCGATTTGCTGCTTCCTCGAAACTTAGATCGTGGCACTGAATAACCTGCGGTATCCACCAACGCTCTGGCAAACAGGTATTTCTTTCTCTTAAATTGACCACCATCAGATGCCCTGGCTGCAGCTGAAGAACGCCTTCAAAAAAGGTTTGATCATTGCTGTCGTAGACGCCATGGACCAAATAATCGTATGATCTTTGCCAATTCAGCTGCGGCTTGCCTGACTTCAGTGCCAATAAAGCTGGCACTTCCGAGGCAAACAAAAAATCACCCTTTTCCTGCACATAAAAAAAAGGCTTGATACCAAAAGCATCGCGCACGCAGGTAAGAGTGCCAATCTGGCGGTCTAAGATGGCAAAGGCGAACATGCCCACCAGACGCGGCAGGCAGTCATACCCCCAAGCAGCCCAAGCTGCAACCAACACTTCTGTATCGGATTCAGAAGAAAAAGGCACATGTTGTAACTTTAGTTCTTCTCGCAATTCCTTGTAGTTGTATATCTCACCGTTAAATACAATTACATACCGTCCATCTGCGCTCCTCATGGGCTGATGCCCAGCAGAACTTAAATCAAGAATTGACAGCCTTGCATGCCCCAGCACAACTGTCCTTGACTCAACAGTAAAACCATCAATCCCGCTGGCGTTTGGACCACGAAATCGTAGGGTCTCCAGTGCTTTTCTGAATCTATTTGCAGCAGGTGAAGCTTCACTTCGAATTTCGCCAAGTATCCCACACATAAAATTATCTTCGCTTAAGTTAATAATTTAACGGTATTTCTAATAATCCGATGTAAAAACGGATATGGAGCAACACCTCTCGCCACACTCATACGAAGCTTTTGAAGCTGCCAGTGGAATTTATATCTATGAGGCATATCTGCCATATATCGAGAAATTGTGTTTTTCACTCGGGAATGATTAACCACGATATTTTTTCGAGCAGCCAAGTCACCAACAAGATCTAATATCATTTTAGCTTTATTACGATAGCGCAAAGCATCTACACTGAGAATTGCATCCCGACAGCGAGAGATCATCTTGATAACCTCATCAGTGTCAGACATTATTGATTTAACCTCTTCAAAATTACTAGCATCTTCGCGGATGGCAATGTAATGTTCACTAGGTTTAATGATGCCGCTATATTCACCATCGACAAGTATTTGGGCACTATTTAAAAGTGCCGCCTCTAGTATGCGTGGTGAAATCGCAGTGAATCGATGCAAGCCCTCTTGCCCGGGAAAGCAGGCTAATTCTATCGCCTCGAAATCAGCCTCTGGATATGCAATCAGATACGCCCGAACATGACGTTGAATATCACCGATTGGGTCTAGAAGACTACTTCCACTGTTGGAACCAAGCGTAAATTTAGAATTACTAATAAATTTCAGCCATGCATCTCCAAACAGGGTTCCTTGTTCACCTAACTCGATATCAACGTTCAAACCTGAATTACGTGCAAGCCTAGCAACATCACGTCCTATGGTCCACTTTGTTTGTCCTACTCTGCCAAAATATGGAGGTAATTTCTTCGCTCTATATCCAATATCAATAGTTCGTTGCTGAAACGGTTTATTAGGCCAATTAATCAAACTTTCATCGATGTAGCCCGTATACGCGAGGCGGATATTTCCTTGCATGTGATATCGGGGATATAAAACCTCCCAACCCGTTGCGATTACAGAGAACACTACATCGACATTCCATTCACACATCCAGTCATCTAGCAATACGTTGCAATCGTAATCGTCTTGGGGGAAAGCGATTTTGATCGCGGATGATTCTCGGACAAAGTCGTATGCGTTTTTCCGAGCAGAAAGAAAATCGAGCGAGGCCCAACGAGCTGTTAGGAAGGTAACATCAAGAACAATTGCATGAAAGTCTTGCTCGGACACATAGTCTGGAAGTGGCAACGTTGCATCATGATAGAGATAGTCATTATCAGGGAAGTTTCTCTGAAGCGCAAATACATGGTGATTGAGAAAAGCCGGCGCTAAATCTGGATTCCCCAGACAATGTAAAACGAGAATGCATAAACGTTCCATCGCTAATCGATGAACTGTTGATGCCAAAGCTCAAGGCTTAACAAAGCCCAAAGATTTCGGCCATAAATACTTTGTGAATCTAGTAAAGCATCTACCGACATGCCTGGCAAGAGATACGGTCGTGTTTTTGCTCGGTCGGAACCAAGAATATCGCCAATCAGGTCACGGGCCTTTCCACCACGCTTAAGCCAAAGATTAATCGGAACTGGAAACCCCATTTTGTCTTTTCTGTTTGTGATCGTCTTCGGCAATCGATCAGAGAAAACCGTCTTTAGTAAACGTTTCAACTCCCCATTCTTAAACTTAATGTCAGCGGGAATCGTCGCAGCAAACTCAACCAAAGGATGGTCAAGAAACGGAACACGCGCCTCAACTCCATGAGCCATACTCATGCGGTCCTCTACTTGAAGCAATGCCGGTAACAAGGTCTTGAAATCGAAGTGCGTCATCGAATCGAAATACGACTCCTGACCAACATTTTTACCCCAAAAAATGCTTTTGAATTCGGCCAAGGTCTCTCGCTGATTCATCGCTTCTGGATTCAATATGTTTCCAAAGGTATTCGCCCTATTCACCAAGCGCCAGTAACGATCATCACGCGCTCCAAAAACATCATGGGCCCAGAACTCACGCAACATCGGCTTGTACTGGCGCAAGGTCTCAAGGTTGGGGATGATCGACTCGTAGGTCACGAGATAGTTGCCATCATGAAGAGTTCCTTCGATAGCGCCCTTAATGCATTGCTCGAAGTAAGCAACCAGGTAACGTGCATAACCGCCGAAGATTTCATCTCCCCCTTGACCACCAATGACAACCTTCACGTTCTGCCCAACCAACTTTGACAACATGTACTGAGGGAACGAACCGGGCCCTGCTGTCGGCTGATCGAGATGCCAGATCACCTTTGCTATATTTTCAACAAAATCTTCTTCACCAATGTCTGCAACATGCAACCGCATGTTGTGTTCATCAGCCAAAGCAGCCGCATAAAGCGACTCATCAAAAATTTCCCCTTCATTGAAGCGCCCATTGAACGCCTGAAAACCAACGTCTGGGCGGATGTCTCGCGCTAATGATGCCAGCAGACTAGAGTCAACTCCCCCGCTGACATAGCCACCAACTTCAACGTCGGAGCGAAGGTGCATCCGAACCGAATCATCTAACAAATCTCGCAGGCGCTCAGCGAACCATTTTTCAGTATGGTCGTAGTCGATGTTGTATTGAACATCCCAATAACGTTTGGGATTTGGCGACTCTCCGGGACCTGTAATCAAATAATGCGCAGCTGGAAGTTGCCAAACACCTTGCACCAAAGTCTTTTCACCGAGGCAAAATTGGAAAGTGAAATAGTCTGACAAAGCAGCACTGTTGACGGATCGCTCGTCCAAGAATGGCAGCAGAGCTTTCATTTCTGAAGCGAAATAAAGGCCTAGCTTAGTGTTTGCGAAGTAGAGAGGTTTGATACCGAAGCGATCCCGGGCTAAGAATAATTTCTTCTCAAGCGAATCCCAGATTGCGATTGCAAACATGCCTCGCAACTTGTTGAGACAATCTGATCCCCAGCGTTGGAAGGCTCGCAAGACAACTTCGGTGTCTGAGTTGGTGCGAAACTGGCTTTTACCCAATTCAGCCCGCAGCTCAATGTAATTGAATATCTCGCCGTTATAGATGATGGTGTAACGACCATCGTCGCTGTGCATGGGTTGGGCACCTGCCTCCAAATCGATGATGGAGAGGCGCACATGCCCCAGGGCCACCTGGCCGGTAGCAGACACCCACTTGCCCGTACCGTCTGGCCCACGATGCCTGATGCGAGCCAGACCTACATTGAGGGCGGCTGATGATTGTTCAATTGCACAAGAGCGGTCAGAAATAATTCCAAAAATGCCACACATAGTTACGTATCTATTTTCATTAGTCGCTTAATCCTTGGCTTAAGGAACTCCCTGGAAGGCTGAGGCAACTTTAACCAAAGATAAATTGCAAATCTCAATACAAGATTTTTATAACCCGTACTTCTTCGAATCGCACTCCAACTCGTATCGGTTAGAATAACTGGTGTTGACGCGCGCAAAGGAGCTGCTGTAACAACGTCACTGGATTGAATTTTATACTTATCAAGACTAGCTCTTATTGGTACACAAGATATAGGGTGAACATACTCAAAGCCAAAATTTTCCAGCACCGATTGATCGCAAACATTTGTGCACATTTTACCCAGACTCAAGGCTCGATCAAAATCACTGACAAATTTTTCATAAGTAAATTTACCTGAAGCAATAATATCACAATAAGCTCTTTCAGCCATGGCGTCAATGTAGTCATTATTAGAAAGCAAATTAATAACTTCAGCAATATTGCTTCCATCCTTTTTAACAGCCAAATAATGAACACCTGGCTCAATTACTCCGGAATACCCCCCCTCAAACAACACCAGAATTGTTCTAGCAACAATGGTTTCAAATATTCTTGGTGAAATTTGGTTCATTAAACCATGCAAATCATTTGGTTTTATAATTGCATCGTATAGACTTCCATCATCCTCATCTGGATTTATTTTTCTCCATTCTGCAATGCACTCCAGTAGCTTACCATCCCAATCAAATACATTTGCACCACTTTCAGTTCCAAGCATACCCCGACAATTGCCAATAAAAGCGTACCAATCATCGCCATATATTCTATCCTCCTCCATCCAAGAAATATCAGCTTTAATTTCATTTGCAACACAATAATTTTTAAATAATTGACCTATTCTGATTTTATCCTGCCCCATTTCCCCATATCTTATCGGCAATGGTCGCCCGCGATATCCCACTAAAATTGAACGTTGCGAAGGCGGATTAAAATCATTAAATTGACTCATCTGGAGATCAGAGACATACCCCGTCAAACAACTAATAAATTTAGTCCCCTTAAATGCGGCCTCTGGATACACCTCGCCTACCCTATCCCCTGGAACGCAAGTAAATACGAAATCTACGCCCATATCAACGATAGCTGCACATGCACGATTGTGATATTCATGCTCATCCTGTATGAAAAGACACTTTATTCCAGCATAAGCTTTTATTCTTTTCCGGACTACATCATTAATCTGCTCAAATACCACTCTTACAGAATAATGAATCACCAGAGCATCAAACCTTCGGAAATCCACATTCAATTCAGAAGCAGAATCGACATGAGCATAAAATACATTATTTTTTGAGTAGCTTGAAAATGATTTAACATGATCATAAACATTATTTGTATAAGTTTGCGTTGCGTTATATAAAATTAAAATATTCATTAAGACCACCTCATAAAGTATGACCGAAGACGGGTAAATAAAGTATTTTTATTCTGCGATCTCGTATCAACTGGCTTGATATAAGTCTTGTTGTGATAGCAGGTTGAAGATGTAATGCTCTTCCATGGTGAAAATTCATTAGTCTCCCACTCCCCAGCGACTAACCATGGCATGGAAATACTATCAGGATAATAAGAGCCATCATTAGCTGGTTGATATATTGTTTGAAGTAGCGGACGATCCTCGCCATTTGAATTGGGGACCGATGCATGCCACAAGTTTATATCAGCAAATATTACATCACCAGGCTGTAGGCTAGGAATAATTACATCCAGATCCGAGTGCAAGGCAATATCTAATGTCTCCCTACCAGTAACACCCAGTTTCTGAGATCCCGGAACAAAAACCATTGCACCATTATTTAAATTAACAGGCTTTAGCGCAAGGAAAACACCCAACTTTTTGACTCCCCCGTTGAAGTACGGAAGGTCTTGGTGCAGATGAATTGAATCTGAGAATTTTTTATCTTTAATATTAATTCTAGACAAATATACTGCAATATTATCACTCCCCAATAAAATTTTTACAATACCCAATATTTTTTCATTTCTCGGAATTTCACCTATCGGAGCAGAGAATCTTCCATGTATATAAAATCCATCTCGCCGCACACCATTTTTTTCACGTCCAAGCGCCAGGTCTTCCCTCACACTATCCCATTGCTTCCGACATTCCTCAATCTCATTAAGCCCCATTAATCCGCGAAAAATACAAATACCATCATCAACAAATGCTTGACGAATGTTTTTTGCGATGTTTTTTTCGTAAATCATTGTTTCTCCTTCAATAAGCTCATTTCACACAGCGAACATATGCATCTAAACCAAACATTCTAGGCCAAACAGTTTTTATTAGCTCCGATCGTGACCTATTAAGGAATGGCCTCTCTTGATCTATGTTTTCCAAAACGACTGAACACTCCGAAAATTCTCTACAATAATTTTTTAGAGATTTCTTTGATATCCAATCAGTATGTGGAGCGGCCATACCAGAACTGTTTGTATCGTAATGAGCACGTTGCTTGTCAGTTGTAACCTGAACTGGCCCTCGATATCCCATAAATTCTTTAAATGCGTAGTGCAATGTCAATTTAGCAGCATTAAACCAACGCCGGTAAGAATAGGAGTAGTAGACCATAAAAATTAACTGTCCACCCGGCTTTAGCATACGGTAGCATTGACTGATAGCGCCATTTAAATTTCCGGTGTGATGAAGGCAACCAATGGCAAAAATGTAATCATATGAATTATCTGGCAAGCCTGGATTCAGAATACTTGCTTGCAATGCCTCACCATTCATTGAAATTTGCCTGATACGATGATTAGCCATAAATACAGGCCCAGGAGAAATATCTAGCCCAATATATTGAGCGCCGCTCTCCACCAGTTTTTGCGCTACAGATCCATATCCTAAACCTATTTCAAGAACATCTTTACCTGCCATTTCCTGAAATGGGATATGCTTTTCAAGATACGGATAAAACTCAAAGTACCAGTCATCAAATTTCTTCAATGATTTTTGACTGGAATCAATTATTCCAAGTTCTTTGGCCATGTGAGAGCCACACAACTCATTCCAAAATTCTGTATTTTTATTGGCTAAGCTTAAATTTTCCATTTTAAATCCTATTAGAAAACCACTCTGCTGAGTGAAAAAATTTTGCTGAAAGTGGCAATTGCGCCTCAGGCATTAGTATGGAAATATTAAAACTTCTGCCAATATGGTCATATTTTAAAGTTGTATTAAATAACTCCAATGCTCCACTAAAATGCAAACTCAAACTAATTACATATGATCCCGGACCAAGCTGTAATGGGTTAAAAATTAATTCCAAGTTTTGACTTTCATTTTTTTTTAGTTTTACATTCCATACTGGACTTACAACTTTTAACACCGTACTTCCTTCTGCATCAAGGAATACCACTCCACACCGGTAACTAAAATCGTTATCAAGTTCTGCAGTAACAGTCAATACTAGCTTTGTCGGCTCCAATGCATAAACCTTATTTGTTTCCCCACTTTGGTTCAGAATTGTGAATCCAGTTATTTTCAATCCTTCTTCACACTTCCATCTACTGATCCCTGAATCACTTACAAATTGAAAACCCTTTGTTGTATCTATCCGTGGAAAAGATGGTCTATTGCTATTGGAATTAGATTCTGGTTCTTGGCTGAAAAAAACACTTGTGTCAAAACTAGATTGTGATATTAATTTATTTTCTGAAATTAATTTCACTTCTCTTTCTATATTAATTTCGGGAGCAATCTCCACCTTTAATGCGCCAGTAGACGGTATATCATGTATAAATTCCTCATACGCCTTTACAACGGTTAAAGAATTACCCCTCATTCTTATTTTACCCTCGTGAATCCATATTGCTTCCTCGCAAAGCTCAAGTATTTGTTGCATGGAATGAGACACTAATAACATCGTGCATCCAGAATTCACCATCTGCTCGACCCGCTTTTTCGACTTTGCAACAAAATATGCATCTCCTGCACCCAACACTTCGTCAACAATTAGGATATCTGGCTTAATTGCTGTAGCGGACGCGAACATCAAGCGTGCTTGCATACCCAATGAGTAAGTCTTAAAAGGTTGATCTAGAAAATCACCCAACTCGCAAAACTCGACGATTCCTGCCAGGGCCTTTTCGTATTCATCTCGGGCCAGACCGTTGTACTGCAGGGACGCCTCTACGTTCTCGCGACCAGTATATTCTGGGTGAAAACCTAAGCCAATGTTCATCAGTGCTTGCACGGTTCCATTGACTTCTACATTGCCTGAAGTCGGCGCGAAGTTACCGCAGATTAACTTGAGTAGGGTAGTTTTTCCGGCACCATTGCGGCCCACAATG
>JACCDX011526759.1_pt1 | contig 19537 bp, 20 predicted proteins | sample 7449681 | NCBI WGS metagenome assembly JACCDX01 (sample SAMN15323450, study PRJNA562643) | freshwater metagenome | isolation source: river surface water | place: USA:Blue River Watershed | collected 2017-08-18
GGAAGGTACTCCACTACTCTTACCCTCTCCCTGAACAGAATAAAAATGACTGGATACCAATAACTTAAGTGGATCTATTTTTGACATAATTTTTATAAATATTATTATATTGTAATTTCTACTCAATTAATTAAACATAAAGTAGTACACGGCTTTCCTTCCTAAAGAGGTCTCCGTTTATAGTCACCTCAATACTTTCATCGGCTGTATCATAAGTTGTGCAATATAGCCATCTTAATCTCTGTAACTCATCTACTACACTTGTTACTTTACACCATTTAGGTTTAAATGCGTCACTAGCTGTATCAATGTCATCTAACAACTTAAACATTCCTTCAACAGTATGTATTAAAGTTGCTACGTTTACACCTCTTCCTTCAGCTGTATCTTCAATCATCCTAATTAGAACAGTATCAAAGATATGAACCTCTTTTGCTTTATTAAAGCAGTATTCTACATAACTTTTATTATCTTCAATACCTTCGTACCCCTCAAGAATGCCTTCAATGGATAGTAGTACATCTCTTAATTTAGTTGCTACATGTAACCTTATATCTTTATTAATCATATTTTTTATTTTTATTCTTGAATGGAATAGAAATGACTGAGTACTAATAACTTAAGTGAATCTATTTTTAACATGTATTAATAAATAGTATAATAGCCCGATAAGAAATATCACCTATCGGGCGTTATACCTAAACTAATAAAATTAGATTAATTGTGTTGAGGATTGATCTTCTCCCTCCACTGATCCCCTTGCCATTGTCCGTTGTAGGTATCTTTTACAGGAGCATGTTCTTCAAAGTAAATTTGAGCAAGTCTTGCATTTTTTTCAATACAAATAGGATAGGAAAGTGAGAGTACCGTACCAATATTATTAGTACAAAAACCCGGCTCAAAAATAGCAGAACAGATTAGCCCTCCGTTGCGATTTACAGATGAGCGGTGTATAATTTTACCTGTAGCATTATCGGGAATTTTACACCCTTCCCAAAATACTAAATCATATATTCCAGGTTCTAAATAGTAGACTTCCTTGCCGGTAACTACATCGATTTCAGTTTCTATTGGAATACCTAATTCAGGTGCTTCAGTCTTATTGCACCAAATAGTACCTGCGGCTAACATCATTCTAATTTCCTTAACCGATAGATCGTAACCTATTTGAGCAGGTTTTCCCTTACTGTCATCTAGCAACAACAATCCTTTTTCAAGAACTTGTTCACAAGTCAATAGCATATTAATATGTTTATGATAAAATAAAATTAATGATTTTTTACACTAAGTATAGATGCAACATGAGCACAAACAGTATCCCAAGATACAGGACCTGATTCATCAGCGTACTCTACAGGATCGGGTCGCCCTAATTTTATAAACGCTTCAATTCTTTCAACAGAAGAACCTGACTTATAATCAGAATACCAATTACCTGAATGACCTGACATTTTTTTAGAAGGAATCCAAATAGGTTTGTAACTTGTATTTGTTCTGGAATAAACCTCATTAAAATCAATATTTAATTTTTCACAAGCTTTAAGACCATCCTGTAAAATACCAAATTTGTCGGTATGCAAATAAGGTGTATAATGATATATTAAATCAGAATCCCAATTTCCAATTTTAAATGCTTCAAAATCGGCATCTCTAAACTCTTGTCGGCAATCGGGATAAATTGCATGATCTCCAGCATGAATTCCCATAGCAATTGCAACATTCCTCTTTTCCAAATGGCCATCGCCTAGATCTACAGTTGCCAATGATAAGGCTACTGCTTGAATTATAGAACTAAAAATTTTATTTCGATTAGGAACTACTGTCTCCTTCATATTACTCTGCTCGTAGTGGCCTTCAGGTACCTCTTTACCTCCGGTAACCAGTGCAGAATTAAGTAACTGACCAAGGCCCTCCAGATTAATAATCTGATGCGTAATTAAAGGAAAAGTATTATTAGTAGATGAATTACGAAAGTGGCTGTTAAGATAATTAACGAGAGATTCGGCTCGCTCCAACTCAACACGGTGTTTTTGTCCGTAATCAAAACTTAATGCGGTTACATCAAAACCTTCAGCTAATAAATGTAATAATAAGGTGGAAGAATCCATTCCTCCAGAAAGGGATAATACTGCTCTTTTCATTTTTTTATCTGTATTAAAAATGTTAACTTAAAAATGTATATGTACCACAATAGTTATCCTTATAATAAAATAAAGATACTATTTTTTCATGAAAAAAACAAATTTTTCTTTAATCAAAAAAAGACGAGTATTTTGATTATCCTTGATCTAAGGATAATTCTCTTTTACGGTGATCAATTGCATTTTTTATTTGAAGCATTCTCCGCTCCACGCTGCCTGATAGTGATACTATTTTTACACTATCTCCAATTCTTTCAATTATTTTTTTAAATAATTCATTAGTCTCATTACGATATTGGGTGCTAATACTACGTACACCATCATCAACGATATCAAATTCAGGCTGCAGATAAAAAATTATATCATAGCGATGAATAAAATGATCCAATAAATTAGAAGCATATTCCTTTAGCCAAGTAAACTCATGTCCATTTTTTAAATTATTTAATGTGTGAATTGTATATACAACCCCATCTAGGAGGCATCTATCCAGCACAACATTATCTTTAAGTAAATTTTTCATATGTTCCCCTAGCACCAAAATCTGAGTTTCGGCTGTTCCTTTTTCATTTATAGGAATACCCTGTGCAACTAATGTACGTACAATTTCTGTAACAAAAGTATAATTTGCAAAGTCGGGATCTTTTTGCATTAAATTTATCAATGTAGTTTTGCCGGTGGATTGAACTCCAGAGAATCCTATTTTCATATTATATCTAATAATTAATTAAAGAAGGATTTGAAAGTCTTTATATTAAAATCAACACATTCATAACACTCATTTGTATACTCTGCATCAATTAACGTAAACATTTTTGTAGGTTCTTTTTTTTGCAATCCCCAGCATTCATAAGTTATATTCTTCAACCCGTGTAAAATAGGACTAGAACTATCTACAGATGTTATAAAGCCAAATTGAGAATCTTTATAATAGATGCCTTCCTGGGGAAGTGATACTCCTAATAAATGGTGTTTTTTATTTACATTTATTACACCATCCTGTAGAAGAGATCCTAACAAGGAGACCCTTCCTAGCATATTTGATACATCTTTATTAGGATTTTTTATTAATGATTGATAATAGGGTAAGTGAAAGGGAATGGCAATATTTTCTATATTCAAATCATTATCATAATGTTCATAACAAGCACGTAATTGTAGATACTGTGTTCCGTGTAAAACAGCCATGGGTTTACTAAAAGATATGTTAGGACATACCATCTTCACCCATTGTGTTGCTTTTTTTACAGTAGCAACAGTATCTCCCAATATATCGGGAATTATGTACCATGTAGGTTGCAATTCATTTATAACCTTTATATATTCCCCTTCATCAAAGGATTCTCCCAATTCAAAAATACTAGTATCTAAAATTATTTCTCGACCCTGTAATTTGGCATTCTTAAAATGTTCTCTGTATTTTTCATTTTCGATATACAAATGTACTAAACAATAATCATAATCAGTACTGTTTTGAACGTGTTTAAAAAGCTGATTGGGAGCTTCATGTGCAATTTTTATAGCCATAAAATCAATGCATTATTTTAAAAATATCTAAATACAAATTTACGTTAACCTTTATAAATTTTTCCAGGGAATTTATGCTTCTATACTTAAAGGTTCTCTTACTACTACGTGAAGGAAAGACCTCAAAGCCTTCAATTATTCGCCTATGTACTATATTAAATAAATCCCATACAGTATTAATTGAGCCTGACTCATTTTCTGTTAACGTAGATAAAGTATTTTTTGGAATACTTTTTATATGTTTTCCTAAATCTCTTGACTTTATATCTTTCCTTCTCAAGAATGCATATCCTGCGAAGTTTTTAATATCTATATCCCTGGGTTTTTTTTCTGCATATTCAAATATTTTTTTAGAACCTTCTATAACACCTAAAAGTAATTCAATTATATTATTTACTAAAATATTAGTATTGTAATTATGTGCTCTAAAACTAATATAAAAATTTTTAATTGTCAAATTTTTTGAGTGCTTTATCGGAATAAAAATTCTATTATTGCAATTAGGTCTAAAAAAACATATATAAAATCTAAAAGGAGTAAGTCCATTATCCCCTACCAAAAATACCTGGGGTATTATCATCTCATCAGGACTTTTAATACCTAAAGCAGGTATGGGTGTATCAAAAACAATGGCGTGTTTATTATTCTTATTTTCGCCCCTACCTAAGTAATAGTCAACAGGAACCCATCCTATCTTAATAAGATCCTCCACAATATGACGAGTTGCTAATCTTTTTTTTGAAGAACCTTCAAAATCAGCATTAGTATATCTTAGGGAGGGGCATTTTTCTATCAATTGATCTAATGTCATCACAAGGGTAAATTAAAACCTTAAAATATAAAAAGAACTAATTAATCACATATCTCTACGACTCACAACTAATACACTCATTAATATTTCTACTAACTTGCTGTGCAAGATTTGCGGATCTTTGATAATATAGGGTTTTTATTCCTAATTTCCAAGCTTCTATAAGCAATTTATTAATTTCTTTTACAGATGTTTCAGGGTGAATCATTAGATTAAGTGACTGTCCTTGATCAATGTATTTTTGCCGAGCAGCTGCTTGTTGAACTATTTCCAACTGAGAAATTTCGCTAAATGTTTTAAAAATCATTTTTTCCCTATCTGTTAGAAAATCTAAATGTTGAACTGATCCTCCGGAGGATGCAATACTCTTCCATATCTTATCATTATCCTTTCCATATTTTTCAAGTAATTCCTTAAGATAGGGATTTTTATAAGTAAATTTTCCCTTAGCTAGATCTTTTATAAAATAATTTCCCGCAAGAGGTTCAATACTAGGGGATACCTGACCTAAGATAAAGGACGATGAAGTGGTGGGAGCAATTGCAATTCGTGTGGTAAATCTTTCACCATATCCTTCAAGCATTTTAGGCTCTCCATACATAAGAGCTAACTCTTTACTTGCTTTAAGACTTTTTTCGTTAAGTGCTTTAAAAATTCTTATATTTTCTAATTTAGCCTCCATACCCTCAAACGGTATCATTTTAGACTGTAAGTATGAATGCCACCCTAGGACTCCTAAACCTATGCTACGATGTTCTTTAGCAAACAGTACTGCCTTTTCCATAAAAGGTTTTTTGCTTGCCTTATCAATGAAATCAGTCAGTACACTATCTAAAAAGTATGTTAATACCTCTATAGCATCTGTCTTTAATATTTCATCAATATGAACTAAATTAATAGAACTCAAACAGCATGTAAACGATTTTAAATCATCGGTGTACTCTAAAATCTCGCTACACATTTGAGAGTGTTTAATATCAAGCCCTTTATCCTTATAAACCTGAGGTTTTGATTTATTTACATTATCGTGGAAAAAAATGAAAGGATAGCCTGTTTCAGATCTACGTTGTAATACCTTTGCCCATACTGCTTGCTTTTTTTTATCGCCGGCAATCATATCTTGCATCCACTGGTCATGAACCGTTACGGCAGTTGATAAAGTTTGAATAGGATGACCTTCCGTACGACATTGTAAAAATTCCATAATGTCAGGATGATCTATTGGTAAATAGGCTGCGAAATGTCCCCTGCGCGCCTCTCCTTGAGTTACTACTGAGCTTATGGATTGAAAAGCTTCTAAAAAATGTACGGAACCTCCAGAAGTGCCTCCGTTGCTGATAGCGGCACCGCGAGGTCTTAGATTACCCATAAAACCAGCAGTACCTCCGCCCTGACTGGTCATTGTACCAATTTCCCCCAATGCGCGCAAAATATCACTTAAATGATCCTGAATAGTAATACCAAAACATGAAATACCTAAACCTCTATCCAAACCGTAATTTAACCATACAGGTGTTGATAGTGAAAAAAAACCTTTAGACATGTAGTCTATAAATTTAGAGGCAAAACCTCCTATCCCTAAAAGGGATTCAGCATGCTCAGCAATTTGTTTAATACGATCTTCAGGTTCAATTCCTGCACGTAAATAACCTCTTTTTAAAAAGGTTACTGAATCATCATTTAACCAATAGTATGTTGTGTTTTGCATATGATAAAAAATTTTATAAAAAAGAAAAAAATAGAGGGGTTTTGGAAGCCCCTCTTTATTACTGTTTAAAGTAAAACAAAAATTACATTTTTAAAAAAGATCCTCAGGATCAAAACTTTTCATACCTTTTTGATATTCAATAGGTCTTTTGTGAAAGAAGTCAGTTAACGTAGTTGCAAATACCTCATCATCCATCCACAACGTCTTTTTTGCAAATTCCTCATCAATATCGAAGATTGGATTAAAACCTATACCTTGCAAGGATTCATTTAATCTCCGTTTCAGGTATGTGATTAATATGTCCTTACTAATAAAATCGTCAACGCCTTGAGGTGCATACTCAAAAATCCAATCAACTAAATTACTTTCCGCAGTAAGAGCCTCCCTAGATTCTTCATATATGCGATTTTCAAAATCGGTATCAAATAGCTCGGGGTGTTCAGATCTAACTTGATTTATTAAAGCCATACCTCCTTGAGCATGTAAATTTTCTTCTTTAGAAGTATATTGAACGACATTTGCAACATCCTTAAAAATTCCCTTAAACTTATTGAATGCAAGAACAATATAGAACTGACTAAATAATGAAACATTCTCAACAAATAAGGTAAAAAGTGTAAGTGAATACAAAGCATTCTTACGCTCTCTTAAAACGTCATCCTCCATAAGATGGTTGTAAGGCTTTTCATTATACTTATTCAGATATGATACCCTTCCTCTAATAGAAGGTTTATTCAATATATTTTGAAAATCATCATTCAATCCCAGTTTATTTAAAATTTCAGAATAAGCTCTTGAATGAATAACCTCGATACCTCCAAATACAGCTCCCATATCACCAATTTCAGGTTTTGGAAAAATACGGCCTACACCCGTCCAATAAGTTTTTACAGCAACTTCAACCTGACTTATAAGTAGAATTGTTCTTTTAAATACTTCTTTTTCAGCAACAGACAATTGAGTTCTATAATCCTGTATATCAGCACTAAAAGAAAAGTCATTTACAGTCCAGTGGCCTGCCCACATTGCGTTAATGAGAGGATCCGTAATATGAGCATACTCAAAAGGCTTATAATTTTCACGTTTATTAAAAATTGACATAAAAAATTAATTAAGTGCGTAATGAAATATCAAGAATGGAGTGTAACTATATATACAATAACCTCTGTGTTTTTTTATAAAATATTATCAGTTTTTTCAGCCTCCTGTTCCTTTTTTTGACTCAAATAATCATCAAAATATTTTCGACCTAACTCCTTTCGAACTAGTTCACTTCCATTTGACATTTCGCGGCGAACATTAATTGCATCCTTGCTAGTATTTAAAAATATATCAATACGTCCATTTGATGCATTAAATCTTGAGGGCAAGGTAAGACCGTCAGGTCCATTACGGTTTTTAATTACATGAAATCTTCCGGTACCTGCTAGTTTATCTTCATCCTTACGGGAAAGTGATAGTACAAAATCAGAGGCAGCAATTATATAATAAGCATCTGCAACATCATCTGCATAGATTATATCTTTTTGAGCGGCGGCTCTATTTGTCTGTGCGGCAGTCCATAGAGGACATGCATATTCAGCAGCAATGCCTCTTAGCTCCTCATATGTTTCACCTACTTCTTGATATCTCTGTAGATTAGCATTACCTCTAAGTAGAGCACCGTAATCTACAATAATAAGATGAGGTTTTTTATCTAATGATATACATCTATCTAAATGGGCTCTAATAGTTAATACTGAAGCTGATCTTGTAGGGTATTCTTCAATAATTAAATTACCGGGAAGTTTATTGACAATATCATACACCTCATTTTTATGTAAATCTAAATTTACAGATCCATAACCCGACAATACACTATCGTATCTTTTAGCAACATAATACTTGTTAAGTTCCAGGGTATAGTGAATTACAGTAAAACCTGCCTTTACAGCGGCGGCTCCTATAGAAACCAAAACCCATGATTTTCCGATACCTCCCGGGGCGATAACAACACCCATTTCCCCCTTGGATAATCCTCCCTGTAATAAATCATCAATAGCACTCCAATTAGTTGCAATGGGCGTACGTTTACTTTGTAAGTAACGCGCCTCAAAATCATCCTTATAAAGATAACCTACATCCCTAGAAACCCCTACCTTTAGTGCTTTATCTAATTTGTATTTTATTTGTTCAAATTCAGATTTTTTTAATAAATCAACAGAATCTAATATAGCACTTTTTATTTCTTGATTCCTACAGAAATTTACAGCCTCATCTTTTACATAAGGTAAGTCTATTGAATTGACATATGAACATGCAGAACCTAAAAAAGAAATGGCCTCTCCCCGTAAAAGTTCATGGCCATTTTCTATCTTTTCTATCTCTGTTTTAAAAACCAGGAGGGAAGGTGGCTTTTTATATTTTTTAAAATAATCCAAAGCTTTGGTTATGAGCCACTTTCCCGCCTGATTGGAAAAATAATCCGACTTTATTATATCTCCAATTTGAACTAAAAATTCAGGATCATTTAATATAGCTCCTAATAATTTAGTCTCAAATTCATAACCATAATTCATTATGTGTAATTTTTATAAAAAAAAAATTAATTTACCTTATTCCACAAGCCTAAATCCTCAACTCTGTAAACAACTCCGTGAGCAAGCATTAGAGCATGAAATTTCATCTTATCGAAAGTATTGCAAGGTGTATCCAGAATTCTACGAACTTGTGCAGATAAGATTCCTGATATAGGGGGCTCATACAATTGCATTAAATCATAATTCCTATAGACAATATCTCTACGTTCTAAAATTGTACGCAATACCTTGTCCTTTGCACCTGCTTGCACTTTCATATGAGCTTCATTAATAATATCATCAATGGTAAAATCACGTTCAGTACTTTTTATATCAAAAAGTTTTGTCATGGTTTTTTCTCCCAATCTATCTATGCCGCTAATATTATCAGATACATCATTTCCGACAAAACAACGTAACGTTAAATAGTTTTTAGGAAGATAACCTATCTCATTAAAAATATTATCAGGGGTAATTAACATTTTTTTATGCAATGAATAAACATTAATATTATCCCCAACAAGCTGCAAATAATCCTTGTCGCTTGACGCAATTATGGCTAATTCATCCTTAGGTACAATTTCATTTGCTATGTATGCAAGTACATCATCTGCCTCTACATTATCAATTGAAATGAAATGTAGAGGCAGATATTCAAAAGATTCAAAAATGATGCCGAGCTGTCTCCTAAAAGATTCACCTTCATCAACAAGTCCATCAACTGCTTCGAACCTATTAAAACTACCTACGTTAACTCTCTTACCTTTATAGTCACTAAATAATTTCCGCCGGCGAGTATTTCCACCCTTACCATCAAAAGCAACTATAACTCTATTGACATTACACTCCCGTATAATTCGCAAAAGAGTTTTATAAAAACCTGTAATTGCTCCTGTATGCTCGCCATTATCATTAAGAGTTGGTACAGCTGAAAAGGATCTAATAAAAAGATTCAACCCATCAACTAATAATGTTACCTTTTTTTTGGAGGAGCCTTCATTTGCGATGATAAAATTTTTAAATTGTTCACCATAATTGCTACTCATACCCCTCTAAAAATTTAGTATCAATTTCAACATCTTCGCGAATACCATCGCTAGGTTTGTATTTAAGTATCAACTTTTCACAAATACGTGCGTAGATATACTCTCGGAGATTTTTTTCGACAATTAATTTGTCATAAAAATCTTTAGCTTGAAATTTTACTTCTTCCAAAACCTCACCGGATTCTAAGTCGATTACAGGTAATGTATACCAGGCGCCAGCTTGTGACACTATTTTATTTTCCTTCAAAACTTTCAACCAGCTACCATAATCATCAATCCCGCTATCAAAGTAGATATCATATTCAACAGTCCTTAAAGGAGGGCCTATACGGTTTTTGATTAACTGTGCTCTGACATTAACTCCTACAACCTGATCATTTGATTTAATTTGACCTATTACCTTTAATCTAACTCTGACAGATGAGTGAAATCCTATAGACTTACCTCCTGAGGTTGTGTTGTGATGTAATCTACCATTTGCTAGATAGGTATGGTTACCTCCAACCTCAAAATCGACAATTCTAATAGGCTCTTCAATTCTCCTGAAATCAGGATGGTCATGTGCAAAAATTTCTTCGCCATTTTCAACTAAACGGTGATTACCTGAAACCTTTAACTTACCGTCAGTATAATGGTGATCAATAGGTTCCTTAACTATTAATTTAAGTAGAGGAACCTTTACAGGTTGGCCATTTTCATCAAGCGTTAAAATTTTATAATCAAAATCTGACAAATCATATTCACAGGGTGTTTCCAAATCATCCACCCCTACAATTGTAGCAAAATTTTCAATAGAAATATTATCCTCAGAATATCGATCAGGCCATAAATTATACAAAGTTACTTTTGTGCTTTCAGGATCTACGCAATAAGGGTCGCCAAAGGAAACTCCTAATTTTGTACGAAGTTGATTTGTTATTATCAAGCAAACCTTTTCCTTGCCTAAATGATTAGTTATTTTACGCATTGCTTTGGACAAAACTATTGCTTTTGCCGTAGCATATCCATCTTTATCCCACTCAGCAGCAATTTCAGTCTTAGTAGAAGCTCCCATGATAGAGTCTATTACAATAGTAATTACCCTATCTTTATCGGATTTTCTAATTTTTTCAATTATTGCCTCAATAGCATCAAAAATATCTTCAACTGTTTCTAATTGTATATACACTAATTTAGAAAGATCTATTCCAATTGCTGTGGCAAATTCTCGAGAGAACGCGTTTTCGGTATCAATGTATATAGCAACTCCTCCTTTTAATTGAGTAGATTTTAAGGCATGCGCAGCAAGTAAACTTTTACCAGACTGTTCTAAACCTGTCAATTCAACTATACGACCAACCGGGTATCCCCCGTAAGGTCTATTTGATATAATCAAATCAAGGGTTGAACTTCCTGTAGATATCCAATCGGTAATGTCAGCGGGAGCTAATTCGCTCCCGTCCAACACATACGCAATATTATCTACGCCCTTGAATTTTTTATTCAAATCAGTAGTTAAGGATTTAATCAAATCAGTATGATCTTCCTTTATGTTAGTTTGCTTCATATGAAATAAAAAAATGATGAAAAAAAACGTAACCTAAAAAAACGTCCTATTAAAGTGGACCTGTCGTAGAAAACAATCTTTCAAATTCAGACAGTGCATTTTGTACGTTAGGAGACATTTCATTACCGTTAGAGGAATTTTGTACATTACTCTGAGTATTAAAAATGCTACCTAAATCCGCTCCGGCAGAGTTAGCAGGTGCACTTTGCACCTTCACTGCGCTCTGAGATTGTCCGTTATCGGATGCGGAAGTATCATCATTTGCTCCTAAATGTTCCTCTAGAATTTCACGTAATTCATCATAGGAAGGAGCCTTGCAAATAGACTCTATTTTAGGCATTGCCTTGATCAACTCAATTACTGCAGGGTCGTTTGTCAAAGGACTGGTAATTGGTTTGAATCTAGTTACAGTTTTTTCAAAAGCATTTTCATTAACACGAGGGGTGAATTCAACTACTAGATCTCGACCTTCTGATGCATCTAACACATTCCCGTAATCAGGATCTAGCATGGTTGACAGTATCTCCTTATATACAGTATCTGAAAAGCCCCACAGCTTAGGGCCTTCATGTTCTTGTCCGCGCACTAAAATCCAAACGTGTGTACGACGCTTAGGTTCAAGTCTTTTTCCCATGCCATAATCATCGCGATTCCCCGTTCCTTGTAATTTTTGAGCAAATTCAAAAATGGGGTCAGGCATACCAAATGAAATAGGCGAAGTGATAACCTTCCTATTGCCAAAATTGTAGTAATTGTAAATTTCTAAAAAAGGAGATTTCAGGTCGTGAATATAAGGAATGATCCTTATTGAATGTGTACCTGTAGGCTTCCAAAAAACACTTTGATCAGTTCCCGTTCTTTTTGCAGTTGCAGAATTAAGCGAATTAAGTTTACTCTTTAAATAATTTAAATCTAACATAAAAACATTTTTATAAAGTTATGAAAAATAATTTTGACTCTTTTGACTCTTTTGACTCTTTTGACTCTTTTGACTCTTTTGACTCTTTTGACTCTTTTTTTACTTTTTATAAAGATAGGGAATTTTTTAATCAAAGGCAACTTACAGGTACAATATTTTTTGAAAAAAAATTGGGGTATTTTTTAAACTATTCTCAACAACCGTTAATAACACATTAGTATAATTTTCCCATTGTATAGGATAATTTTTATCTAATACCCCATTATTGATTGTTGTTATCAAACAATTTAACGCATTTATTGTATAAAAACTATTATACTGTTTTTTTCTATGAATTAAAATAGTATTACGAGCGAGATTATTGTCTTTAAGAGTATCGTCAATATTGTATACTAATAGGGTATTAGGTCCTATATAATTACTCTTTTCACTTTCCTTATATACAAAAATCTTACCGTTTGTTATTTTATAATATGTTTGAATATAATCTAAAGTTAGGTTTAGTGTGCCGGGTGTTACGAAGGTGCATAGCAATTGTTGTTTTTTCATCTACTGGTAATTTTATGACACCGGGAGTTCGAAAGCTCTTAAATCATGGTAATCGGTGCCTATTCGGGTTTTACAATTTAAAAGTGTATTTTTTATATCTATCAATAGTTCCTTACCATCTTCAATACAGTAATCAATAAGAAAAGAATCATAGGTATAAAGAATTAATTTTGATTTTTTATTTTCTAAAATTGATTTTATCTCTTGTATAAATATTATAGAATACTCAGTTTCGAGCATTTGGAGTAAATAATTTAACAATTTTGATGCGTTCATATCCTCTAGATTACTTTTTTTTATTTTTCTCTTACTCAATGGACTTGTAATATATCCGTGATAATTAAAGGAATGCCATAATTTGGCTTTAAAATCCTCCATTTGGTGAAAAAAATCAACATGGGAATATTCAGCAGTTAAGCCTCCATATGCTAATTTAAAGGATATATTTTTACTCTGTATATATTCATCATCAGTTAAATGATCTTTTTTGAAAAATTGTTTGCCAAAATGTACATGTACACTTTCATTAGGCAAATTATAATTTAAAATCTGGGCAATAAGACGTAAGTGGTAAGCATCTAAATCATACTCAATTAATATGCCCTTTTTAAACCTCGATATGAAAGATTTTCGGGTACCATCTTTTTTATTTAAAGCACTAAAATTGACATTATCAAAAGTATTACTAGGTCTCCCGGTTGTCGTGTGTAGGTGATAATTACAGTACACATAATCAGTGTCGTAATTCTTATCAAAAAAATCATTAAAAACACTGTTATTAATGCGTATACCTGCAGATTCTATGAAAGTGATATTAGGATATACCTTGTCTGTATAATACTCGGAGATCTCATTTATATTAAGTATTTCAGGCTTTTTTAATATATGCTCAATAGCTTGTTGACATATCTCCTCCCACTTATACTCAAGTACATAAGTGCACCATTCTACATAATTTGTATAAAATTTTTTATAACTATTATATAAAGAAAAATTATGCCAATTAAAAAAAGCCTCATTATATATCAACCAGTGTTGCGTATTAATATCGTAACACCTAGTGTTTGGAAATAACCTATCAAAGGTTTTTTTATCGGAAGTAAAAATAATATCGCCCTGGGTAAAGAGATTTTGTTGGTTTTCAAAATCTACATGAGAGTCATATTTGTAATACGTGTATGTTTCTTCAGTACAATCATATATGCAGATAAAAAATAAACAATTATAATGTACATAATGTACACGGTCATCTCTTGGAATGAGAAGTACGATTTTTTTTGACATAACCTAAAAATAAGCTCAAATTGTTATTTTATAAAATTCTAAAGGATTTTTTAATTTTTGAGTAATACCTTTAAAATCCAATTCTGCATTTTTAATTTGATTTCTATTATAGCTTTCAACATAGGAAACATCCCCTCGAACCATCCAATTTATTTTAATTTTATTATATAATGTTAAACTTGGAAAATTATTATTATAGCCCTCCTCAATGTTATCATACTGTAATTCATCGATCTCTACAATCGTTAGTAAAGGATTGTTTCGCCGCTGACAAAAAAACCTATAAAAACTATTATTAGTTAACTGAACTTCTTCTATATGAGGTATGTAAGGTTTTGGACTAGTGTATCCTCCTTTTTCACTTATACGGTTCCGCATAAACTCTGTATAGTATACTTTTCTATGTACTAATCTTTCGGGAATTTTAGTACTAGGGTCATATACATAAGCAACATTATATATATCTATATAGTAAGGACCTATATAAGGTTCTCCGTTAGTTCGAACAAAGGTCTCACCTTGGCTTATTAATATATCCATTATATTTTTTTATAAATGACATAATCGTGCTTTTATTGATGTAGTCCATACACCGGGAGCATTAATGTCATCAGTAACGTCTAATACTACGAAACACATTTTTTTCTCAACTGTATGATATGGGGGTAATCCTTCACAAGTTACTCTATTGCCCACAATTATAGGAAAAACACCCTCAATTTCAGCAGATAGTTCTATATCAAAATATTCAGTCCAGCCAATCCCATCTTCCCATGCAGTTGGAATTACAAGTCTCTTGTAATCGGATAAAGTTGCGGCGGCGGCTGAACATGCTTCTTGTGAAAAATTAGATTCAGCAATTTTTGCATATACCCCGGGAGGATCATCGTTTACGGATGTATTATTTAACTTAGCATATGCCTCGGCTCGACTTTTTTGAAGTTGCTGTTTTATTTCTTCCTGCTTCTTTGACTGAGCTGCAGAAGTCATTGACCCTGGTCCGGTACCTTCAAGTATGGCAAAGGAAACTTCATTATTTGGTAATTCACCATTAACATTGACGCTAAGACTACTTCCATCTCCCGTTATAGGTCTAAACATGTAAGGTTTGACTTGCTGGTATATAGCTGCCGAGTCTACTATTTTTAGTATGTGAGTTTTTTTATCATCTTTAAAAGAATCCTTTTCGTGAGTAAGGGTAAGATTGACATAGTATCCGGAGGCCTTTGCTATGGCTTGAAAAATTTCATTAAAAAAGGTTCCTATAGATAACATACGTGTCTTGATATCACTGAGATCTGTATTTTTACCATCCTTGCGTGCACTTTTAATTTCTTCCTGATATTGTTTGAGAGCTCCTATTAAGGGTGCTATAACAGTTCTCCGGCTAATCAGAATTTTGCTTAGATAAATACGACCCCCTCTCTTACACTTTGCAAAAAATTTACCCCCCACTTCAAAATCCTTTCCAGTATTTCGTGATTGTTTTGCAATATACTTTCCCGCAACGGAACCATCTAAAAAAAGAACCTCTAAAGGATTTGCAGATTTAAAAAGATAGGAAGGAACAAAAGAGTAAGCATTCTCATCTACAATTATTTTTAGGTCATATCCTATTGCCTTTTCATTAACACTTCCAAGTACGGTTTTATTTACAAGTTCAGTAATGTACTTTAAACTTACATATTCATTTGCGCCCGTGTCAATACCAACAGAATCATCACTAAACATGTGCTTCCATGCAACGATTTTATTAAAAGTACTATTACCCGTTGCAGCGTCCCCTTTGAATTGTTTATATACTTTTCCTATAGGATTTGTAAACCCGGGGGTAGAAATACTTATCTCTTCTCCATCCTTAACATCCTCAGTCAGAACATTACCATTTCGCTGTAAATGATAGAGTATATACTCATGTAAATGAGCAACCTTTTCAGGTGAACTTGTCTGCAATATCCTAGCAGCCTTAAAAGTAAGTCCCCGGGGAATCTTATCACCAACCTGCATCATGTCAACTTGTGTCACTGCGGATCCTGGACTAATTGCTTTAAAAGTGCACTTCCATATAGATCCTTCCTGGGTGTAACCCCCTCCGATAACTATAGTACCTTTTAATTCATGGGGCCCTGTACCTCTTCCATCCGAAGGTTCAATATTACCAAATCTTACAGTAATAGGTTGTGCCTCAGGAGGTCTTCTCAAATATGCGTCAGCGTATTCAAAAAATTGCTCAATAGTATAACACTCAAATTCAACCTTAACCTCAACAGTTAAATTTATTTTTTCAGCAGTGGTAGTTACGCGATTTATTGTTACTTTTTTTAGAGAAGCTGGTTGAGGCATTCTGTCACCTTCTCTATATCTTTTTTGAAAGCCTGCAGTTGTCATTGACAGTGTAGGTCCATTTGGATGTGTAATATAACACCAGGCACTTAATCTTCTACCGTGCATGCCTTTTGAATCACTAGCAGGACCAAATTTAGCCTGATTATGTCTACCTAGTCTTGCTTCAAGTGCTCCGATAACACCATCATCAAAAGGCTGGCTTAATAAAGAATCTTCTGCACTCATAGTATTTCATTACTGTATAAAAATTCATTTAAAGTCAATTGATCCATGGGATATGGAATTCGTAATCTAATTCCTGGTGGAACATTAAATTTACCTTTTCCCAAATTATTGGCCGCGGCGATTAAAAACCAATAGGACTGATCCCTATAATACTGGTAGGCAAGTAAATCCAGACGTTGTCCTCTTTTACTATATATATAAATATCAGTATCTCTATATGGTATTTCAGGATATTGCGTTGTTGCTATACGCATTCTACCTGTAGGTTCATCTTTTATAGTGGATGATAAAATTTTATATCTTTCCATTTTTTAAAGTTAATATTTTTAGATCAAAAAATCAAATTTTATTAAAAAAATTATGCAGGAGTACTAAAAAAATCATGAAAATTACTAGGCATTAAACGTCCAATCCATGCAATTTCCATACTTACATTAGTATAGTAAGGTAGTTCTACTCTCAAATCCCAAGTCATTTCAGAATTATCCCACGAGTAACGTAAACCGGTAACATAACCTACCTGTCTAACATAGATGTTGCCTATTGTAAAAATTACAAAATTACCGACAAAACCAGGTTGCCCTTGGTAATAAGGAGTGGTAACTTTAGATAAATTTTCAAGATCTGTAAAAGTATCAAAAGTAGTTCGGTTCTCAGTTTCAGCTACAACCTTAAAAGAAAGTGAAATACTTTTACTAAAGTTATTATAAACAACCTTAGGATCTGCTCTTCCTATTTCAGGATAAGCTGTCCAGTCTGCAGAAAATCTTGCGGAAAGATCTTCAAGATAGGCAGGTAATTCAATTATGAGTCCTGAAGGGTCTAATTCAAATTTAAATTTTATTAATTCAGGTTTAGGGGTATAAGGCATAGTAATTAAGTATTTCTACGAGCTGTTAATATTTTTTTAGTAAAAACATCATTTACCTCCGAAACGCTTCGAGGTCTTCCTGATTTATCATAAAAAATAGCAGGATTATATTTAGCTTCTCTAGGAAATAATTCAGCAGCACTTTGTTGAGGGTTAGTTTCTTTTGCTCTTATAAATTTTTTAGCCTGGCCTGTTCCGAAAAAATGTCCAGCATATAATTCAGTATCATCAACTTTTCTTCCAAAAGTTTTTTCCAATTCTTTTCTATTTTGGGCAGTTATTATACGAGCCATTTCGGTTGATTTTTGCAAATCAGCTCTATCCTCTAAAGTATAATTTTTTCCAGTCTGTTTGTTCAATGCAGTCCACGTATCGGGCATGAATTGATAATATCCGTATGCTGCCTCTCTGCGGCCCATATTTTTCCCTCCTCCCGATTCTATATACGCTAGCTGTTTTAAAAAAGTATCACTGGAACCGGGCGAAGGTAATCCTGACTTAGTGGGTGGATCTGCAAAAGCGCTAGGAGGTTCTGGCTGTAATGTATTGGTTGCTTGTTTATCAGGTATTTGTGTATTTGATCTAGGTCTCTGCTCTATAACTTTGGGACCTGGAGGGTCTGCCTCTCCAGCAACAGCGGGTCTATAAAAATTACTATTTTCATAAGGCATCAATCTACCAATCCATTGTATTTCCATAGACACTACTGTCCAATGAGGCAACTGGTTACTTACATCCCAAGTAATTTCAGTATTATTCCAGGTATACTCTAAACTTGTAACATAACCTACCTGTTTTACAAAAATACTCCCTATAGTAAAAATTATAAAATTACCCTGATATCCTGACCTATAATATCGAGGTGTGATTACCCGTGTTAATGTTTCTAGATCCCTAAAAACACTAATTGTATTTCGTTGATTTGATTCAGCAACAACCTTAAAACTTAACGAAATACTTTTAGAAAATTTATTATATAATACTTTTTGGTCTGCGCGGCCAACCTCCTGGAAGCTATCCCATGATGGATTGTAAGATACATCTATGCTATCTACATAAGCCGGGAAGGAAATGTTAATTCCCGCTGGATCTAGATAAAAATTAAATGCGATGTTTCCTCTAGGCGGTATAAACGACATATTATTTTTATTTTAGGTTGTTGATTTTCGCATTGTAGAATCTAATTTTTTAACAACACCATCATTAAACTCAACAGCAAGTGTAGGAGGTTTTTGTAACCACTGTTCTATTAAATAATTCATTCTAGATAATAAAGCCTCTGTTTTATTTGTTGATACAGCATTGTTATTTGTAGTGGTAGTTATTGTCTGAGTAGTAGTACTTCCAGGTGCGATATTTGATGCTATACCGGGAGCTATTGGAGTTGTAGTAGTTACCTCAGTTTTAGGCTGTATCTTTTCAACTGGTATGTCAGTTTTTCCTGAAATTGCGGAATTTAATTTTCCTTCAATATCAAGTCCTGCCATATCAGCAGCAAGTGAACCCATTGCAATGGCGTTACCAACTACAGGTAACATGCCCGCGGCATTAATTGCAGCGCCTGCATAATTTCCCTGTAATAAATCACTTATTGCCATGCCGCCTGATATTACATTTCCTATAAGAGGTATAGATTTTCCAAGCTTAGCTATTTTTCCAATTTCTAAGCCTTTACCTAAAAAACCTAATCCCTTGGTTGTAGTACTAGCAACCTCGCCCGCTGTAGTTGCAGTTGTAGCGGCAGCAGTGGCTCCCTTTCCTACACCTCCTATCATGTTCTTAAGTCCGGAATAAGCTAGACCTGCAGTCCCTACAATTGCACCAATTTTTCCCGCTTTACCCAATTTTGCAACATTCGGTGTAACTCTTGCTGCTGCACTTGATACTGCGGGGACCACATTCCTAACAGTACTTAATGCCTTACCTCCAAGAGTGCCGATTCCTTGAATTCCTTTACGTCCTAGATTTCCTATGCCCTTCATCTTACCCTTCAAAGCAGCCATTAA
>JACCDX010505013.1_pt1 | contig 19531 bp, 16 predicted proteins | sample 7449681 | NCBI WGS metagenome assembly JACCDX01 (sample SAMN15323450, study PRJNA562643) | freshwater metagenome | isolation source: river surface water | place: USA:Blue River Watershed | collected 2017-08-18
AAAGAAGATAAATCTAAACCATTTTTAAAGCCAGAATCTTCAAATGTTTTTACTGTTGAAGAATCTAATAACATTAGCACTTTGCAGAAAAGCTGTCTTAATAAACAATGTCTTTATTGTTTGCCAAATGATGCTAAGTTTTGCATGAAATGTGGTACTGCACAGCTTGCACAGTTTTGCACTGAGTGTGGATACAATTTTCCAGGAATGGAAAAGTTCTGCCCAGATTGTGGAACAAAAAGATAGGTATTGAGCCTCAATAATAAGTATATTTCATTATGGAAAGATCTTGGTATGGTATTGCTAGAGAATGCGTCTCCCTTAGAAAACACGTTTTAAGGGTTGACCCCTGTGTCTTTATTGACGAAGAAACAACTTTCTCTAATAAAAACGTACTAGACTCAACAATCAAATCTATTTTAACTGCAGCAATCATCAAAGGTTTAGATGTTATTGGTATTCTTACCAAAAACTCTCCTACAGTTGGCTGGATGGCCTGGGAAATGGCTAAAAAACAACAGATGGATATAGCAGTTCTACCCGGACAAACTTACATTTGTACTTCTAAAGAAGAACTCTATATCTACAAACTGAAACAACCTTTAAAGCCAGGGTTCGATTTACCAAGGGCTTGCGAGGCCGCCCACAAATTAGGTGGGTTTGTAATAGCCACAAACTTAACTAAACAAAAAGTGTTAGATATGGATAAGCTTCAAGGAAGTTTATTTGCACCAGATGCAGTAGAAATATACAACGAAAAAGCTGGTGCCTTTCAAGACTTGGATGTAGATTTTCCAAAGTTTGTATCGTCTGCATCAACATCAGGAAATGACTTAGAGTCATCTAATGCCTTCACACTGCTACCAAGACGAGAAGCCGAAAAAATGGGTCTTCTAGCTCCTAACGAAGGTGTCGATTTTGAACCTAAATATTTAAAGCCAAAATCACAAGGAGTTCCAAATGCCTAGAGCCTATTGTAAAACAACAGATGTTAAGCAGTATCTTCCACCAAACGTTGTAGCTGAAGGGGACAATCCTGTACCTAATTTTAGAAATCCATCTCCAGAAACAGCTACAAATATTAACTTGGACTTTTTTATAGAACAGGCATCTTCAGAAATAGATGCAAATTTATCAATCGCATATGATGTACCCTTGAAGCAAGTAAATCTTGGTGGCGATGTAGCTTATCCGCATCCCATTCCAGTCATATGTGCAATATTAGCAGCTCAGATGTTCTACGCTCAATCTCTTCAAGGAGCAGATAGACAATCATCCGAAGCCCAAAAAGATCGTTTTGAATGGGCAATGAATGAGCTTGTTAGAATTCAAAATGGTGAAATAAGATTATTTGGACAAAGAAATACCCGTGGAGATAGGTTTGTAAGAGCCACATTACGTGGTATTCCAAACAATCCTAGAAAAGACGGTGCTTCCAAAGGCAAGAATCAATAGGTCATATAAATGGTTGAAAGAATCTATGACACCCTTAAAGGCATTCTTTACAATGATATGCCAAAAAACTCTAAAGACCAAGTTGTTGTTTACGACAGACCAGTTCTTGGTTGGTACTTTGGCGACAGGGATGTTAAGCCTTCAAATCTTTCCTTAATTTTTTATGGCACATCTGTTCCTGTCAAAGATGTATCTCTAGGCTTACAAGAATACGAGCATAAAATCACTATAGGTGTAGATGCTGGAGCTGATAATGTTGAGTTGTCAGAAAGACTGGTTTTAGAAGCTACAAGATTAGTGTTAAATGTTTTAAGAAGACATAGAAGAATGTGGGTATTAGAGCCTTGTCCAATTTGTAGTAAGTTTATGCTCTCCCCTCAGCATTATACGATTGATCATAATGCAATTTTTAGTCCATATTCAAATGCAGCACAACTTAATTTTGACGACTTATGGTCACAAACACACGACGATTCAGTTGTTTCTCCAGGCTTACCAGCATCTGGTTTAGCAACAGAAGCCTTTTATAGGGTTTATGACGCTGTTGGAGCTGGTATAAGTGTAACTTACTTACCATCAACTGCTAGAACAAATATTCTAGCTATGAGAAGAGATTTTGTTGATCCAATTAGATTGATTTATGATGTTACTTGCACCGACACAAAGCCTTCTGACGATGGTAGAGGGCAAGCACTATTGAAAAATGGTCAGATTACAGTATCAGCAAAAGAGTTGGTTAGACAAACAGTTTATGGCCCAGATAATGTTCCTACCACGGCATTCTAGATATGAGCAGTACTACAAGAAAAGGCTTAGAAGTATTAACAAATACAATAGGTAAAGCTAAAAATTATGTACGCAACTCCTTCGGCAACACAGTTGACAGGAGAGGCTTTAACCTTGAAGCAGAATGTGTTTTAACCAGAATAAAAACTTCAAACAATTTTCACGATTATGACTTGGCTGGCAAATCAACAGATGGATATAGTGATCCAGATTTTTTAACATACAATGTTGATGACCCTATTGGGTTTGGTATTCAAGGAGGAGACATATATGCTAAGAAAAACTTGTCAACTCCTTTTCCAATATATACTTCAGGTTCTTGGAACCCTTCTTATGATGGACCACCAAGTTTAGAAGGATGGGGCATTTGGTTATATAATGGTTATGGAAGTTATAAGCCACCAACTTTTTACACTAACCCAAGAACTTCTAACACAACTATTTATGCACCATATGGTGGCGAGAATACAGTAGGTACTGCATTTACATCAGCTGTTAATACAGTTAGAGCAAACCTGACGACTACTTCTAGGTACACTGGCTCTTACACCTTACCAGTAACTTCTAGTAACTACGAAGTTGTCCCAAAATTTGAAAATGCTAGATGGATATCTGTCAGGAATACTTATGGCTCTACAATCACTAAAGATGGAGATCTAGCTGAAGTTGGAAATCCAAGCAGCTTAACAAAAAAGATAAAAATCAAGCTGCATGAGGATGTTCTCACTGGTTTTAAACTGATTGATCCAAAAAAGAATGAACCAAGAGATATTAAACTTTACTATCACAATAATCTGATTCAAAACTACACAACTTCTTGGCAATCAATAACCCTTCCAACTTCATACACTCAACTTACAGCATTAGATTTTAAAATTTATTCTTTCAATGCATTTGTTGATGATACTTTAAACTTTGACACCTCAGTAGATTATGAAAATTATTGGATTTTAGAAATCAATCTTCCAGCTTCAAGTTCATTTTCTTGGACTAATAACTACTGGTGGCATATAGGAGTTTATTGGAATTCTGAAGATGATTTGACTACAAACTCATTTACAAACTATGCAGACAATCTTCTGCAATATGATATGAATGATATTGCAATAAGTGCTTCAGATGGTTCAATTGATGTACCAAATTCTAATCTAATTCTTTGGAACAAAAAAAGCTTCTTTAAACAAACTATTCCTAACTATTTAGATTATGAACTAACTGGTGTTTATGACACTAATCTTTATTTGTATTCTCAAAATAAAACTTTATTTAATTTTAAAGATGGGGAATACTCAGACCCACCAGCTCCATTTAGGTATTCACTTGATACCTTATTACCACCGTCTGATTTTGGAGACGATGGTTCCTTAGTTGGATACAGTGAAGTTAAAAGAAATCAACTTTATCCAATCTCTATATGTACTGAAAACTCTGGTGCAAATTTTGAGTCTCCTAAAGCAACATACAAAATTTTGACGGGAGTACCTTTTGATAGAGAAACTTTAGACTCTTATGAAAACTTTTCTAATTGGCCTATAGTTCCAGAGACATATGATTGTCTTTTTAGGTGTTTATTAACAAGACCAGTTGATGAAGTTTTTGAGTTAGTACAATCTGCAAATTTTGTTGGACTATCAAAAAGAATACTTGAAGCAGATGGAATTCACTACAATTTTTTAAATATATTAAACACTTCCAGTATTGTTTATTTAGAAAAACTGGCTGTTAACTTTGCAAAATTTGGTGTGCAAGATCAAAACGTTTTAGAGCTTTTGCTTCCGCAGTTTTACAAGATGGTTCAGTTTACTAGAAATAGTAATTATAATGAGATATTTAATAATTTAGCTAGACAAATTGTTCCAGAATCAGCAAGATTAATCATTGGGAGATTAGATGAGCTTTTAAGTATCACCACAAGCGACCCCAATAATTACCAGACTCTTATTCATAACTTGTTAAAAAAGCCATCTGCTACAACTCTTAAAAATCCAGATTATGAGCCGAGGGGATTACAGTTTAGTTTTGATGGTAATGAAGTTGTTGCTGATTTCGCTGTCAAATCACCAAGTGTTGACTTAGCATCACTCACATCAGATCATTTAAGAAATTATAATATAAAGGTCCCAGTTTCAAGCAACTTTGAAGTTTATCAAGAGCTTTCATTGCTTTGCGAGGCTATTGACCCTAATGTATCTGGAGATAAGATAGGATTAGATTATACTTTCAAGTTAAAACTGCAAGATTCAAATAAAAATATTCTAGAAAAAGATTTATATCTCAATGCATCTAAATTTTTCCTATCAAATGATGAATACGATACAAGAGTCAATAAAGGCTTAAGTGTTGTAGGTTATTACAAAATTGGAACTGATGCAGAGCAAGCTGCTAAAGCAGACGGAACTCTTGAATCAATACTGGATTATCACTTGTATGGTTACGCTGGATGCATACCTGATTTAAAGATGCAAGAGTCCAGACCAATTTTAACTAGAGTTGTAGGAAGTGATAAACAAGATGGACAGACCAGAGAACAGTTCATAGCTTCTTTACCACCTGGAACTGATATAAACGAGGCTTTGGCAAATTACGAAGGTGATTTTATTACCATAGACCTCAACAAATATCCTGAGCAATGGGTAGCCTTGAAAGAATTGGGAATGACTACTTCAAAATATTCTTTTGATACTAATCCATACTATCAAATTAACTTCTATGCATTGATAGGCGGTGATGGAAAATCTCAAGGTATACAAACAGCTGATGATTATTATCCATATACAGCTGGAGATGTAAAAGCAGACTCATTTACAATAGCAACAAAGGGATTGTCAATAATTGATGATTCTATAAATGTAATTGAAAATATTCATAATCAACAAGCAAGTATAGGCTCTTCTTATGGATTAAATCAAGCTACATCAAGTACAGGCATAGCTATAACTCAACCAACTTTTGGAATCAAAATCACTCCCCTTCTAGATTCATCATCACAAAGTTTTAAGTTAAGAATGTCAAACACTATTCCATTTTTAACAACAGGATTACTTAATGTTGATTTATATTCGTCAAGTGCTTCAGGTAATACTCCAGATAAGATTATAAAAGGTGGTTCTGGTATAGCTTTGACTTCTATATCATCAAATATGTCAGAATACTCTTTCGGGCTGAGTGCAAATTTAACAGCTAATACAAACTATTGGTTAGTTTTTAACTCAAATCAAGAGTTCAGAACTTATGCCACCAACACATCTGGTACGGTTGCTTGTTCAGGCACTAGTGTAACTGGAACAGGAACTACTTTTACAAATTACATAAAAAATTCCGAAATAGGTTTTGGTTCAACAATCCCTAGTGACATATCTGATTGGTATACAATTTCATCTATCAATAGTGATACCAGTTTAACATTGACATCTTCTCCTGGAACAATTACTTCAGGTACAGATTATGTAATAAAGCATCAGCTAAAACTGTGGGGTGCTTCTACAGGATCTTCGACTCTTTCATTAAAAGATAAAGACAACAACTGGGGATACATAACAGGAAGGCCATATATCAATTTCTTTACACCATCTGCTGAAATTCTAGGAACGTTTAATAGAACAGATTACTCATTAAACTCTACACTTCCACCACCAAACAGACAGAGAGAAAAAAATCCAGTTTATAATCTTGAAAGTTATGTATCTTTCACGTCAAAAACATTAAATCCGCCACAGCTCCTTCAGATATATCCAAGAGCTTTTTACGGTGGATTAACAAAAGAAACTACAGGAACAGTTACAGTAAGCACAACTTCAGTAACAGCTTCGGGCAATTCAAGCTTTTTACTTTTTACTGGACAAGATATTCAAATTGGATTTGGTAGTAGAAATTATATTGATATTACAACTTGGTATGATGTTTCGAGTATTAATAGCGCAAGCTCGCTTACATTAGCAAGTTCAGCTTCATCTCAGACAAATGTTGAGTATGCTATAAGGTTTAAACCTGAATGGCATTGGGCAAAATACTCACGAGATATGTATGTTTACATAAAGTATTACGCTAAAAACACTCTTAAAGAAAACTTTATTACGTTGAATAAATCTCCTTACTGGCAAACTTGGTGGTTCTTATCAGATTTAAACACTATTGATGATATAAATCAAAATATAGAATTAGAAAAAGCTGCTGACGAAACCATAGTTACTAGTGGTTTAAATTACAGTGGCTATAGTGTAAATGGAACAACTGAGTATTTACAAGCTAAATCTAAAGGTGTTTTCTATCCGCAATCAACAGACTCTTATGATTTCAGATTTTATTCCAGCTATGGTATTAAAATATTTGTTAATGGAAGCATCACGCCAGAAGTATCAAATTTAACAAACACTGATTCAAATTATGCAAACACATTTACCTTGAGTTTAGTAAGTGATGAGTTATTGACTCTCGAAATACTTCATACTCACAAAACTAATACTATTAATTCAATAGCACATCCACAAGTTTTGATTGGTGAATGGAAACTAACAAGTGATTCAACTTGGAATAATATAGATTCTTCTTTCTATGAAGATGCAACACCAGCTCCTGTTGATATAGATCCAGATGGAGAACCAATAGATAGAATTGTATTCCTTACTGTTGGCAAAAGTTTATCTGAAATATCAACTCCTACACACGGTGCGCCTCCAGGCGACAGAATTGTTTTCAGGAGTAAATAATGGCAGCTCCAAATCCTAACACTGTATATTCGATGAACAATCTTGTTGTTAGCTTAGACATACTGCAAGATGTAGTTGATCAATCAAAAGCAAGCAAGGAATACGCTATAGGTAAGCCTGATATTGTTAGACCTATAGACTTACTTTATGGTCTTGCTCAAACTGAAACAACTGATCCAAATAAGATTAATAAAATATTTACTTTTGGTAAAGGCTTAGAGTTGAGTAATACAGAAACTTTACCCCAACAAATCTCTAATCCAGCAATTGTAAATAATGAAATCAGCTTGTCGATATTTCCATCTGATCCAACAACAGATATTATTCAAAGACAACAAATATCTGGTGAATATGAAGTTTTATCTAACTGTTATGCGTTTGGTAAAGTATTTTTAGAATCTTACGAAGATGGTGGAAATACGATTAATAGTATATCTGCATCTACATTAAAAGGTGCTAACGGTTTCACTAAGATAATATCTAAAGATATAACTATTGATGAAGCTAAACTACTTTTTTTAAGAAATAGCTTTGATACCATTGAGCCATTATCAGATGCTTCATTAGGGGAATATGATAGTTACAAATATATCGATATCTATGATTTTATTTTAGAAATCGATTATTATGATGGCATTTATCAAAACTCAAGAGTTTATCTCCATATGATTGATAATAGAAAAATTCGTGGATTTTTCTCTTTCCCATACGAGCAGATAGCAATTTTTCTTACTCCAAAGTTGATTAAAAACGAAACAAATATTACAAAAAAGTATAATATTCTTCGAACAGAAATAATAAATATAATTAATGAATGGATAAGATTATCAAACTGGAGCCCTAATTTCATCTCTTATTGGCGAAGTAACTCATCTATGATGCCAGCTAGATTGAAAGAGTTCTTAAAAACTGAAATGGGTATAATTATTTAATATGGCTATATCATCTAAAATTGAAGAAGTTGTTTATGAAGTTACAAAAGTAGCTGGAAACATATATGATTCCTTACAAGAAAGCATTGGAAGCGTAACAACCCCTGCTACCGCTATATATGAAATTAATAATTTATATAATATGGCTAATAGTGGAAATCCATATTTTGCAATTTTAGATACTACACCAGCTGGTTTTGCAACAACTTATTCTCCAGATGAGCCTTACTATGTGAATGTTGCAAGTGGCCAAGTAGTCTATGATAATAATGTCATAAATGTTTTTTCACAAGATATATCGATTAGAAGAAGCTTTAGCCAGTTATATTCTAATTTGTATGTATATGGAATGACAATAGGATTGCCCTTAGATGAGGTTCAAAAAGCAGTCCAAAACTGGAACACGGAAACTACCACTGCAGCTGCAATCAATGACTCTATTATTTACATTGCAGACACAACTATCCCAGAAACTTTGGGGTTTCCACTAGAGGCTCAAGTCGGAAGATTATATATAAAATTTGTTTCTTTAAATAGTGACAAAACTGGAATGGTAATCGATCCAGGACAAAACCTCGGGACTTTGAGTTCTCCTGTCTATGGAAAAATACAATCATCTATACCCGCTGGCTCGTCAGTTAGATTCAATTATCAAGCTAGAGTACAGTCAGTTATGGGATTCCCAATATTAACTAATGATGGTACAGCTGATCCAGATACATTTGAATATTACCCACCTATTCCTCCAACTTGGTTGTCTATTGCAAATGTTGTGATAACCAACCCATCTGATCCAAGTGTAGTTGACAATAGTGGTGAATATGCGATTGTTAAAACTACAACACCTTTACCATATAACAACGAAACAAATCCTATATTTGGTGATGGGGTAGATAATTCAAGAATTTTAGCTGCTTGCGAGAATGCATTGAATGATATGGAAAACTTGAGATCTAGTTTTCTTTTAAGTGAAGTAGTTCAAGGCATCAAATCTCTTTCGATTAAATTATCAAATGGTTCAAATACAAATTTAAGAAAAATTTGGGCGGCTCAACCATTCAGAGTCCAAAGTTATTTTTCTAAAGGTTTGTCATTTTCTGGATTGGAAAGATTTAATTTCCCATACAATTTTGCTCAAGCTTATTATGAGTTAACTTCAGAAGATTTACAGCATACATTTGCTATATTTAGAGGAGATTTAGTTTCTAATAATCCTAGACTTGTAGGCACTGCAGGAGTTGATGCTGGTTACACTGCAACATCTTTAACTGCCCCAGGAAGTTTATCAAGTCTAGAACGTGGAACTCATATTTATGGTGCTTCTGTAGTTAAATCCATAACCTCTGAAACAAGTGGTGAAACAGTTCCTAGTTACATTGATGTTACGACTAATTCAGTTTCAAATAACAATTATATGATTGAATTGAATTGGCAAAATGTAACAAATGCGCTTTTTTACAATGTATATAAAAGAGGAAATTTAGCCTCTGATTTAATGGAATATAGATTGACTATTCCAGATGAAGTTCAAAAGCAACCATATTTTTCTAACTCTACAATAGCTGATGATTCAAATGTACAGTTAAGCAGTAGATATACAGCTATCAAAATAGAACCTGATAATGATGGATTCTGTGGTGGTATTTCTGTCAAGTTACTATATGGCACAGAAGGCTATTTAGTTAAAAATACATCAGACTATTTAACTTTAAGGCTTTACGATTCTTTTGCTGATTATGTAACTTCAGGTGATACAGATGCTACGCTTGATGATACTAACACTTTATATGTGCCTAATATTGAAAGTCCATTGACAGATGAAGTTAAGCTTTACTACAATGATCTTTCCGACCAAAGCGACGAATATACTTTTAAGTTCAAGAAAGGAGTCAATTTGGTAAGTGGTCACATATATTGGGCTATTATTGACAGGCCTACTTTAATTGAAGTCATTGATCCCGAAACAAACATAACAAGCACTGGATCAATTTTTATCAGAGGTTTAGAAAAAGATATTGTTGACCCATATGGTGAAATTACTCTTTGGAAATCATCAACTTTAACAACAGGATTTGAAAACTGGTCTACTTACGATAATGTACCTTCAAGTTTCTATAATATTTACACGCCATATTACAAGCTCAGAGGATATTTAGACAATGGATTGGGCGTGAAGTATCCAGTCAGAAGAGGTTTAAAATTCTACGATACAACCTCATTCACACCTAGAAGATTGTCAATTTATGTCCCTCCAGTCGAAGACATTTATCAAGTAGTTTCAGAAAGTTTTGCAGCAGAATATGATGGTTTGTCAACAGAAACTACTGAAACAAAGAATGAAATGATAGTTACCGTCACCGCAAGAAATGGTGCAAGTGGAACCCCTTTTACATTCAATCAAACTATTCCACAGGGTACTGAAAGAAATACTCGTTTTATCCTCGGTACAGCTAATGATCTTTTTGACCGTGTAGATGATGTTTATGTAACTCCAGGAGCTAATCTTCAAAGAACAAACAATGGCCCTATCAAATGGAGTATATATGACTTCTTTACAGTTGAAACAGTACCATAATGAACGATCTATCTAACCAATACTCAGCTCTAGGTTTTAATCCAGGATATTATGATTTACTTATTCTGGATAGAGTCAATTCTACAGAGCCTTTATTTGAGTATGATTTTGAAAGCATCGATACAAACTTTTTATTAAATGTTGAAAACTTAAATTTTAGTTTTGCTCAAGAAGCTTTAAACTATCAAAGATTAGCTGGTGAAGGTGCAGACCCTAATACATTTAGTTTGTCTAAGTCTGATTTTTCTGCATCTTTTAGTATGTTAGTCAAGGCATCTTCAACTGGTTATATAGATTTTGGATTTGCTAGTTTATGGGATGCCGCAACTTTAGCATATCAAGGTACTGGAAATGCTATTGCTGGTAAAATTGTATCGACAAATAGTACAGTTGGTATAGGAACTACATTCATCGCTGTTGACAATATTAGCGATTTCAAATGTTTAACAACTCCTTTCAGTGTCACTTTTTCAAAATTTAAAGGCACAGAAGCCACTGAAACTAAAACTGTTACCTCAGTAAATAAAGCAAATAGAACTTTGTTCTTTTCATCAGGAATTGCAAACACGCACACGGTAGCAAGCACTTTTATTAAAGCTGGTTTAGCATCTACAACTAGAAACCCAGCTTTCAACTTAGTTTCTTTATTTCAAGGTTTACTTAGTGGATGTATGGTTGACAAAATTACTTTAAGTGCAAAGCCAGGGCAAGATATACAAGCTAACGTTGATGTAAAATTTTTGAATGTAAATAGGCAGTATCAGATTGACGTAAATAATAATTTTGATACATTAGCTTCAAATGTTGCAAAATACAAAGTATATAGAGGATTACAAGGATCAGAAGTTAGAATCAATAATACTTCATATACTGCTGGTGGCTTTGGTCTAACAACAAATGCATTTGGACATCCTTTTTTCCAAGGTTTTCAAGGTATAGGTACAACAAGTTTTTTAGTTCAAGAACTTACTTTAACTTTAGAAAACCAACTAGAACCAATTTATACTTTACATTCCATAAACCCAGATAGATTTGTTAGATTTAGAGAAAATTTGAAACCATATGCATTAGTTTCAAATGGTCGTAAGATTGAAGGAACTATAAAATACATTTCTCCAATATCTCCATACACATTAGCTGAAAAACTATCTGGTCCTTCAAGTATAAATAATGGTGGGATAGAAGTAGACTTTGGTGTTTTTAAGATAACTTTTGATGAAGTTGTTTGGTCAGGGTCAAAAGCAGATTCCCCATTATCTGACAGTCAAACGAAAGAAATTAAATTCAGTGTAGTAACTGAAAAATTGAATAAGATACCAACCTTAGACAATTCAACTTCTTTCTAAAGGGTTTTTATGAGTATATTTGTAAATCCAGAAGAAACGTTTCCAGTAATTATAAGATTTAAAATCAAAAATGTTGTGAATGATGTAATCACTTCAGTTAAGATTTTAAAACCAAATGAAGACTCTGATGACGACACAGTTTCATTAATTTGCGATGCTAAAGGAAGAGACTTTGAAACAATGTCTAACATTTTAGAAGAAGCTACAATCATTAATGCGGTAACAGGCAATCCAATGGTTAGAACTTTTGTCTTATGCAAGTTAATAATTTTAAGTTTCTTTTCTTCGTGGAATTTAAAGGACGCTGAAACTGGAAATATAGTACCAATTAATAGTGAAAATATCGGAAAAACAAGACACGAAATTGTTAGAGCTTTAGCACAAGAATGGCTCAAAATAACAAGCGGAAAATAAAATGTTAAACTACGAGCAAACAGTAATCAATGGTATACCAACTAAAAAGCATAGTTTTTATACTATTGCTTTGAGTGATTTAAATAGGTTAATTCATAGAGATCTATTTAACTCATTGGGATCTGGATTTGCTTTTAACATTAACAAGTATGTTGTTCCTGGGTTTGTGTGGGATATGTATGGGATGGTAAGAAAATTACCAGTTACAGAACGTACAATTGCGCTCGACAATTTTTATTTCACCCGAAGTACTATTGAGTATGATGAAAGGTACTACAAAAGATTATGGATTAATGGATTTAATGACGATCCAGGTTCAAAATTATTTCAGCCTCTTTCATCATTTTATCCACTAGCACTTGATAATTCTTTATCTTTTGTTAATCAACAATATAGCCTTAACAATTTCAGTTTTAATTTATTAGTTTCTGAAAATGGTGAAAACGATCAAGAGCCTGGAGAAAATAATATTTATAAAGCTGCAATTGTTCCTTTATTTCCATTATTTTTTGTTTCAAGCAATGCAGGGCATTTATCATACGGACCTATTTTCATGAATGATTTTGAAATTAGAGTTTCAGGAATGGATAGCCTATCAGAAGTAGAAGTTAACTGTAGTTTCGTAGGTGGAAAAACATTAATAAGCCCTGAAAGTGTTCCACGTACAATTCCATATGTAGACGTAAATGAAAAGACAGTAGAATATGGCGATGACGAGCCATATACAATAAATGATTACAAAAATTACAGAACAGTTAATATGTCAGACTGTTTGATTTCATTATTGAAACCTACGAAAAGAAAAATATTAAATATGAAAAGTGAATTGTTCAAGAGCTTAAATTTTGAACAATCTACTGATGAAAGTACCACAAACTATGTTTACACAACAAAGTCGCCAGTAAAAATAGTCGGTATGTCTTTAAAGATTACTCAAGACATAAGTTTAACACACACAGTTCCTTTATTAGAAGATGGTAATAGTGCTGACGTAATTGGACCTAAGTTTGCTGCATTAAAATCAAGGATTGTTACAGGAACTATAACGCTTTTCAATGCTAATTTAAATGATTATCTAGACAAATATGCTACATCTTCCTTAGTTATGTATTTTGGTGGAAATTATTTATTTCATATGAGAGACGTAGACTGGTCAAATCCTGTATACAGTATGACACCAAATGGGGGCAGGATTCATACTTGGAGCTTTACAGCAAGAATTTCTCAAGGAACTGGTTTCTGGGGTGGAAATAAAACCGCAGTTTCAGAGTTTGATATCGATTATAGGAGTGTTTTAGACCTTCCATGACACACGAAGAAGCTTTGAGTCATATGATGAATATGTTTGGGCAGCAACAAGAAGATGCTCAAATTATGAATCAGCAAGAAGAAAAAGATGAACTTCCTCAAATTGATAAAGATCAATATATTTTCAAAGTAAAAATAGAAAATGATATTGCTATCTTCTGTTGTCGTGATTTAACTTGGGGTGAATCATTAGATATAGAATCTAAGGCATTTAAAGTTGATGAAGAAGAGCTGTATTTTTCTGGTGAATATGAAAGAAGAGAAATACTTAAAAAAGCTATAGTCTGGGTTTATGATCTTGGAAATGAAAAACTTCTTAAAAATGAAAATGGAGAAATCATTACAAAGCTCACTCAACCTTTTGTTGATGAACTTTGGGTTCAATATTTTAAGTATATTGGGCTAGATGCAAAAGAAGCTAATATTGTTTATAACTCAGCTCTTAAATATTTCAAGGGAGAATCACAAAACGGCTATCCTGTATTGCCTTTGATTGTTGAAGTTGACTATATGCTTAAGGGAATTATCTCTATGTCTCGTGATGAATTCAAGAAAATGTCAAACAATGAATTAGAAAAGCTACAATTGATAATGACGGCCAGAGCTGATGCCTTTGGCTTAGCTGCTCAACAACAAGTAGTGACAGAAAAAACAGAAAAGATGGATGACAATTTTGATGATGAGTTGATGGCTACTCTTCCCCCTCACCTTAGAAACACAATGATGAACTCTAGTTTTTAATGATATCTTCTAAATGCTGCTTATCAGATTTAAGTTTTGATTCTTTAAATATTGCTGAATAAGGTTTTGCCATATCTTTGATTTCTTTTTGAATGTCGTTAGGAATATCCGACATTTCATCAACATAAACTACGACTGCACTTTTTGCTGTGCTTGCTGTAATATTATGTATTCCATAAGTACTTAAATACTTTTCAGAAATATCGTCTGCAATGATATGAAGATCGTCTAAATCTTCTTCGTCTTCATATTTGTTCTTTTTAGAAACTACTTCACGATGTCTTCTATTATTGAATCCATCGAAATCATCATAATAATTCTTCATTCAAACTACATTCCAGCTTTATTATTTGACCAAGAGAAAGTTTTCAATTTATCTTCGCCGTTATATGCTAATTGTACAAAACTGAAACTAGCTACACCTGTTAAACCAATACCAACAGAAGTGCCAATCCCGCTGAGAATGATATTTCTAGCTTCATCTGCAAAAGCTGTCATTGTGCTTGAGGTTAGGTTTAAAAAATTTGTTCTAACAAGCTCTTCTCTGTCAGCTGTAACGTCTGTGTTACCAAGACCAGAATACATTGCGCTAAGATCGTATACTTCTAAATATCTTCTTGAAAGAGGGGCTTCTGCGTTGCTAAGAAGATATTTAATTTCAACTCTTGGATCGTGTGAGTCGATGTCTTCTATTGTGTAGTTGACTGTAACACCAATTGCCATTAGTTTTCTCCAAGACCATTAAGATCATTCGCCAAATCTTTTACATATGATATTTGGGACTTAATATCTTTTAACTTCTCAAAAAGTTCTTCATTTAGACCTTGTGGATTTTCAGTAATATAGTAAGGCTCAGTACCCACAGTAGATGGAGAGAACTTTGGATTCACCCTAGTCACAACTAATTCGTTTAATGTTTGCTCCAAGGTAAAAGCAAGATCGTTTAATGCCTTGCCTTGTTCAATGAGTTGCTCAGATATTGCACTTGTATTTACTTGAGGCTTTTCCATGGAATCTCTTCTGATATCCATTTCTTCTCTAGAAATATCATTGTTTTTCATCCAATTTTGTTGTGCTGCAGTTGGAGGGGTGTAAATAGTTACGTTTACTTTACCTCCAGAGACGTTAACTCTCATAGCCCCAGTCAATTCAGAAAGAATATGACGATCTGATCTGTCAGTCAAAGCAGATGGGTCTATCCCGAGTTTATGCACCAAAAACTTATCAAACATAACGTGAGATCTTAGATTTGGTGTTTGTGTACCATCAGGCAAGACATAAAAAGCATCTATGCCGCCTTGATTCTGAAAATAAGCACCAGTTTCATTTGATGGGTCAGCCATGCTTGAACCTGTAAGCTTATGTGACGCTTGTACTATGGCATTATTAATTGCCTCTAACATTGCTTCTTCAGAGCCATACTTTTCAATTAACTTAATTTTAATTACATCAGCATCTTCGGTAGCAGGATCAACATAAGTGCCTGATCTTAACTCGGATTGTATGATGTCTTCTGCAGATTGTTTAGAAATTGCAGTTTTTATTCTTGAGTACCACATACTTAATCTTTTACCGTTTTGAAGCTTTTTCACCTGTAAAAGAATAGTATGCTTAAAAAATCTTGTGTTATTGAAGAGACATTTTCAGCTAATAAAATGTATGCACCAATAGCTCGTGGTCAAATGGTAAAAAGTAAAAAATACATCCAATGGATTGAAAAACACACACCAATTCTTAAAGAAAAAATGGAGCCAGCTAAGGAATTTCCTATTGACGTTGAAATTCTTGTTATGGCTAGTTGGGATTGGAAATATAAAAACGATACAGACAACTTAATTAAGCCTATTGTAGATTTACTTAAAAGAGCAGACATTATTCCTGACGATACCACTAGGTATGTAAACTCAGTAAAGGTTAGATATTTGCAAGGATTCAAACAACCAACTATTTGCATTTCTTATACTAGTACTGAAGATTAAGGTATAATATTTTTATGGAAAATTATTCATTTAAAAATATTATTGGACAAGACATTGTTTTAAATGTTCACGACAGTATAACTGAAAAGGGTGTTTTGGATTATCCAAAATCTGGAAATAAAATCACTTGGACTGAAAGTTTTGAGGAAATATTTAAAGAACTTTTCAGTGGATTTGGTGAAAAAAAACTCACAGTTTTAGATATTGGTTCTAACGGTGGTGTTTTTTCAATTTACTGCGCTCCTATTTGTGAAAAAGTCTATGCCATTGAAGCAAGTGCTGTGCTCTGCAAAGCAATTAGAGAATTTAGTGCATCAAATGACAATATTATAGTTTGTAATAATGCTATATCGAACAAAGATGGAATGATTGATTTTTACTTCTTTCCTGATTGTACTGGACAATCTACTATTCACAACAGAGCAAAGGCTAAAAATGCAGAAGCTTTAAAAGTAAGTGTTAATGCATATTCAATTTTAAGTTTTATTAAAAAACATAATATAGAATATGTTGACATTTGCAAAGTAGACATAGAAGGTGAAGAAGTAAATATCTTTTCAAATGAATCTATTGATGCTTTATCTCCTTATGTAGATAAATTTTGGGTTGAAATTCATCATACAATGCATATCAATGGAAAACTTATGGAACAGAACTATGAAGAAATTACTAAAAGGTTCGAAAATAAAGGTTATTCCATATATGAAGAATTTAATCACTATGGTTTTATTGCAAGAAAGAAATAAAAAAACCCCTCCAAATGGAGGGGTTTTTTATTAGCCTAGAAGTTCGATATAGTCTGTGATTTTCTTTAACTTCTCATCAGGTGAAATATTCTGTCTATCAAGCTTGAGTTCTTGAATAATCTTTGAAATATTATATTTGACTGATTTTGGATTTGCGCCTTGAGGGTGTACATAGCAAGGACCCAATAAAGATTTTGTAACTACTGAAGTGTTATTTCCAACAACACTAGTGACTCTGGTATCAAACAAGTACTCCATAGCATATTTCATATCAGCTTTGATATTGCAAGCTTTAGAAAAATTGTAATAATCTCTATCACTAAAAGTAATATTTTTAGCAATACATGTGACAAGAAAATTATAAAGAAATTGATTATTATTAAAATTCATTATTAGGCACCTCTAGAAGAAGTATACCCTTAAAGCAAGAATAAAACAATAGCTCTCAACTTAAAAATAAACCTGGGGAGGTGTGTTATGAAGAAAGCTATTGTTTTATGGTGTCTCTTGTACATTATAATTTCTGGTTCCTACGCTCAAAAACCACCGCAAGTTAAAAACTTTTCAACGCAAGTGGAATTGTGTTACTGTATTGGCACTCCGTCAAATTATCATGTAAAGCTCAGATGGGATTTAATACCCAAATGTACTCGATATAATATATACAGAGTTGGTCAAGGAACCAAGCCTGATTACTATAAGCCTTATGCCAAACTAACAAATAATGAGAATATTTTCATTGATAGAAATGTAAAATATCAACAAAAATGGGATTATTATGTCTGTGGTGTAGTACCTAGCGGATTCCTACAATTCTCAAACAAATTCACCGCAATCATTCCATTATTAGTTCTCAAAAATCCAGAAGCTCCTACAAACTTAAGATCATTTGGTTTTTGGAATAATGGTGCATACGATCAACTAGCTTGGGATCCTAGTCCTAACGCTGTCTCATATAACATTTACAGATACAGCACAAAAATAGGTTCATCTAATACCAATTCATTCACTATTGACAAATTTATTTTTCAAGATGGATGGACATATACAGTTTCAGCTGTTGATAAAAATGGATTAGAATCATTCCCATCTAATTTGGCTATTGCAAGAGGAGAATATGCTCCTAATTATAACTTTGGATGGACATCAAAGCCTCCAGCAACACCTGGAAAATATATTGCTGTTCCTGAATGGAATAATGACAGACCAAGAAACTTCATAAAGTGGCAAGATCAAGAAGCATTCAATCAGAGTGCTGCAAATAGTTATAATATTTATAGAGATGGTGTCAAGATTGTTTCTGGTTTATGGTCACAATATTTTATTGATACAAATGTTTTATCAGGAAAAACTTACAGATATGTTGTTGCATCTGTAAATAGAAATGGATTTCAAGAGCAAGAAACTTTCGGACCAGCAGTAGACGTTTCAACAAGATTTGGTCCACCTCAATCAATCAGCACACCAGTTAATATTACTGGATTTACTCCTAATGATGACAGTGTTGTTGTAAAGTTTGATCTTGTACCGGGAGCTGTTGATTATAGAGTTTACGTTGAGAATAATCCAAATACAGTCAAGTATTCATCTGGCTACAATATGGTTGAGATGAATGGTTTAGTAAGTAATCAATCATACAACTTGATTGTAGAAGCTTTGGATAAATTTGGTCCTTATCAACAAATTGATGGTATGGTTGGACCTGGTGCTAGTGGTCCAAGTGGTGAAATACATGCTGGTATCAATGGGCACGGAGATCCATCTAATAATCCAATAGTTTTGACAAAATCAGCACCATATAAAGTTCATACTATTCAAAGAACATTAACTGGAGAACAAGTTTTCTTTGATAACTTTAGAGATTTCCAACCTATTGTTCAAATGCCTCAAAAATTAGATATTGTTGCTCAAAGATTTGGTGGTCCTAGTTGGCAATATTGGAATAGAAGCGACATCATATTAAGATGGTATGAAAATGATAAATGGTCTTTCTTTTTAGATGACCTTGATACTAGTTCTTCCACTGTATTCTTAATGGGTTCTCACTTTATGGATACAATTTATGATGGAGGAACACTTGGACTATCATCAACTCCACCACACGTTAGCAATGGTGTAATGTTGATGAGTCCTAAAAAAACTGCAAATATAGCTGGAGACAAAGTTCTTCATCTTACATTTGAAGTTGATCCCCATTTTAGCGGCAGAAGATGGTGCGATATTCTTTTATTACCTGCTGGAGAAACTGTTTATTCAGGTAAAGCAGCAGATAAAATTGCTATGAATACAAAATCTGGAAAATTATTCAGATGGCAAATTGGTGCTGGTTCTCATAATTTAAATGTCGATACTGGCTACAATACTGATGGTTCTAGAAAATCTTATAACATTCCAGTTAAGTATGCTGATAGAAATAGTATATGGAGCTATCCAACACCTTATAGAAGAGTTGATTATAAGACAGAATACAAGGTTGGAACATTTGTAGTTAATTCTCTTACTCAAAACGGTAGAGAAGTAAATGCAAAATTGTCATCCAAGTT
>JACCDX010119919.1_pt1 | contig 19524 bp, 14 predicted proteins | sample 7449681 | NCBI WGS metagenome assembly JACCDX01 (sample SAMN15323450, study PRJNA562643) | freshwater metagenome | isolation source: river surface water | place: USA:Blue River Watershed | collected 2017-08-18
CGCATCTTGCAACTGGCCAGTGAGTACAAGTTTGCCCCCGATGACTTTGCCCGACTGACCTTGATGGAAAGCGATGGCATGAATCCCAAGGCCAGCAACAACCGTTGTCACGGCATCATTCAGTTCTGTGATGGGCCCGACCGGGGCGCTGCCAGTGTCGGATTTGGCAGCAATCCCAAGGCGATCCTGAAGCAGAGCGTGTTGCAACAGCTCGACATGGTCGCCAAGTATTTTGATGACACTGGCTTGAAAAGCATGGGTGGTGCCGGCCTGGATGATCTTTACCTGACTGTTTTGACACCTGCAGCGCGGCAGGAAACGCGACCCAACGTCAGCCTGAACATTGCAGGCACCCAAGCTTCTCATTTGTATGTCAACAAGGACCCGCGCTCGGTGATCACACGGGCTTCGCTGCTTCAGGGCCTGCACCAAAACGCCAATGAGCGCTTGGGGCTGGAGGTCAAACCCACCAGCCTGACCCGCGCCCAGATGGTGAAGGTCAGTGCTTACCAATCCACGATACCCACGGTGGTTCGCTGAGCGGCAAGGAGTTGCCGCTGAAAGCGCTCAACGGAGGGACCTTGCCGATGCCACAGATCCAAACCCATCAAAAACCTGTCGAAATTCAAAGGCACGTTTTTTGCAAGTTCGACTCGAAACCTTTTTTCTTGAGGGTTGGGGGCCATTTCGGCAGTTTAAGTGTCACCAGGAGCGAAGATGAATTTGTTATCTAACGCATTCGGCATCCATGAGCAGGCGCTGCAAGTCAGAAGCCAGCGGCTGGAGGTCTTGGCGCGCAACATCGCCAACGCGGACACGCCCAACTTCAAAGCCCAAGACCTGGATTTCAAGGCCATGCTCAAAGAAGTGAAAAAGGATGTTCTCACGGCCACCCATGCAAAGCATTACGCCGCCGTGGCAGACGCTCCTGACAATGGCATGCGCTACCGAACTCCCTTCAACAGCTCGTTTGACGGCAATACGGTGGAAATCAGTGTGGAGCAGGCGCAGTTTGGTAAAGCCGCGGGCGACTACCAGGCCACTTTGCAATTTCTGGAAAACCGCATCGGCGGTATCCGCAAAGCATTGAAAGGGGAGTGATCATGAGAACCCTCGACAGCGTTTTTGGCATTGCCGGTACCGCGCTCAACGCACAAATGGTGCGCATGAACACCACCGCGTCCAACTTGGCCAACGCCACCACCGTGGCAGCCAGCGAGAAAGATGCGTTTCGCGCCAAGCGCACAGTGTTCAAAGCCCTTGTGTTGGAGGAAATGACCAACTCGGGCGCGCCCCATTTGGGCGGTGTGAAGGTGGACCAGGTTGTCGATGACCCCACGCCGATCCGAAGCCTGCAAGATCCTGGCAATCCCATGGCCGACAAAGATGGCTTTGTCTACTTGTCCAACGTCAATGAAATGCAGGAAATGGTTGAAATGATGGCCGCTTCCCGCTCCTACCAAAACAACGTCGAAGTGGTGAACACGGCGCGTCAATTGATGATGCGCACGCTGGACATCACCAAGGCTTGAACGCAAGGAAGCTAAGCCATGACCACCACCACTTCCGCAGCACTGCCCAATGGCATCGTGAGATACGAAGACTACATCGCGCAGAAAAAAACCACGCCGCAAAACGAGGCCATGGGGCAAAGTCAGTTCCTGACCTTGTTCACCACGCAACTGAAAAACCAGAACCCGCTGGACCCTGTGAAAAACGAAGCCTTCGTTGCGCAGTTGGCGCAGTTTTCACAACTGGAGGCCACAACCTCCATGAAACAAAGCCTGGAAAACATGGTCGCCAGCATGCAAGGAGACCGCATGTTGGCAGGCTCTGCTTTGATCGGTCGCAAAGTGGGCGTGCCCAACGGCCCGGCCGTCTTGTTGGCGGGTCAGCCTGTGACGGGCACCATCGACTTGCCTGTGGGCGCTGAAGGCGTCAAGCTGGAAGTGACCAACGATCGAGGCCAAGTGGTTCGCACGCAAATCTTTGGCGCGCAAATCGCTGGGGCCATGAACCTGAGCTGGGATGGTTTGGACGATGCCGGCAACAGCATGCCCGATGGCCATTACCGCTTCATCGCCACCATGACCAGCGGTGGCAAGACCACCCAGCCTACGGTGAACACCCTGGCAACGGTGCGCAGTGTCAGCAATGCTGGCACGGCAGACAACACTTGGTTGTTGGAAGTCGACGGTGGCAAAACCGTCAGCCTCAACGACGTCAAGCGCATTGGCTATTGAACCCTTTTTGATCCCTTCGGAGAAACCTCACCATGTCCTTTTTTACAGCACTGACAGGCTTGAATGCCGCAACGGCTCAATTGGGTGTGACCAGTAACAACATTGCCAACGCGGGCACGATTGGATTCAAGCGCTCACGCACCGACTTTGGCGATATTTTCGCCACCTCGCCCTTGCAAAAAGCCACATCGACCATCGGTCAGGGTGTGTCGCTCAAGCGCGTCACCCAGGAATTCAGCCAGGGTAACGTCAGCTTTTCATCGAACACGCTGGACCTGGCCATTACCGGTGACGGCTTCTTTCCGCTGAAATCGGCTGACGGCTTTCAGGACATTTACACCCGCAACGGCTCGTTCATGATGAACGACCAGTACAACGTGGTGAACTCCGCAGGCCAACGACTGATGGCGGCCTCGGTGGACAGCTCGGGCAAAGCCAACTTGAGTGACCTGAACGTGTTGACCATCCCGCAAAAAACCACGGGCCAAGCCATGGAAACCACCCTGGTCAAGCTGGGTTTGAACTTTCCGGCAGATGCGCAGGTGATCGCTGAGCCTTTCAATCGCAACAACCCCAACACCTACAACAAGAGCACCGCTTTGACTGTGTATGACAAAGGGGGCAACGGCTACTTGGCCACGGTTTATTACGTCAAGACGCAAAACGCCAGTGCGAGCCAGCCGACCAACAAATGGCAGACCTATGTCTACATTGGAGACTCCATGGTGAGCGCATCGCTGCAACAGGCAACCAATGAGTCGGGCGAAAAAATGTATGTCAATAAATACGGACAGCAAAAACCCGAAAGCGAAGTGAGCGATCTGTTGGTGAACGCCAAAACCAAAATGTTCTCGCTCGACGACCTCACCGACGTTCGCACGTCGGTGCCCGCCAGCGTGGGCGGCGTCAGCCTGTCCTCGCTTTATACCAATGCCGATACCAAAATTGATTTGAGTGCAAACAAACTCAGCGATGAGCAAAAAATCAGCATGAGCAAATTCATGACGATCAGCGTGGATGGCTCTGAGCCGGTGGACATAGACCTGTCTTATTTGTACAAAAACAACATGAAATTGACGGGTTCAGAATTTGCCAAAGAGCTGACCAATGAGCTCAACAAGCAGTTTGGTGACGAGCGGTATTTTGATTTGTCCACCATGAACCAGCCCATCACCTTGGTTTACAAACCCAATGCGGAAGGTGTGGGTGTTGCTAATTTCGACATTGATTTGAGTGCCATTGAGGACTATTCGTCAGCCAACAATGTGCCTTTGGGAAATGTGGTGACAGACCCCAGCAAGGTCACGATCGAGCAGTTGACCGAGATCATGCAAAGCAAAATTGACGATGCCATTGCAACCGCTGTAGACAATGGCGACCTTGACGAAGGTGCTGCAGACGTCCAGGTGAGCTACGACCAATATTCCAGGGGCTTCAAGTTTTTGGACAAAGCGGGCTCTGCCGCGATGGGCATTCGCTCCAACGTGACCAGCAACAGCATTTTTGGCTTGACCACCTCATTGGAGTTGCTCGACACCTCCGGTGGCTATTCTGCGCTAGTCGGGGCCAACGGCGATTTCATTCGGCCCATTACAGAGCAGCGTTATGGCTTGAAAGTGGAGTTTGACAACGTCAAGCAAAACTTCACAATTTCGTCTGGAACCACGGGCGATGCGTCAACCATCAAAGTGACCACGCCCTCCTACAAAATCGTGGGTGATGTCACCACCGCTTTCTCCAGGACTGTGGCAACAGACTTGGGCACGATGACAACCTATTACGATGATGCCGATCTTACGAATGAGGTGGGCTCCATCACTTTTTTCACCAACTTTTCAGATTTGACCGCCATTGACGATACAGCGCTGGAAGGTTACGCCAAAACCTTGCTGGGCATGTCAAACACACAAGAAGTCGTGCAAAAAGAAGATGCCATTCGAGGTGTGGTCTCCAAGCCCGCTTCCATCATGGGTTCGCCTGTGCAAATCAACGTGAACAACAACTTCACAGTGGATTCCACCAATTACAAATTTGTGGTGGCCGTCGATGACGTCAAAGGCACGGTTGAATTGCCGTTTGGCAACACTTACACCTTGGACAGCTTCAAGGCTGAACTGGAAAAGCGCATCAACCAGCTGGCGAACGAGTCGGGCAGCACGGTGTCAGGCGTCAAGGTCGGCTTTGACCGCGCCAAGAACTCCTTCACTTTCACGACAGGCACTGCCACCACCAATTCCTTCATCAAAGTTTCGGGCAGCAGCACCTGGGGCCTGGCCAACATCGATGCAGGTCGTGGCGACACCTCCACATGGATCAAGCCCACGCAATTCACGGAAATCATTGATGGCGTGCCGGTAGCCAAATACATTGACGAGTTTGGCAACGAAACCAGCAGTGCCGACGGTTTCAAGAGCCTGCCGGAATGGTCACCGATTTACCTCGACAAGGGCGAATTGACCTTTGATACCGGCGGTAACCTGGTGTCGCCCAAAGCCGGTTCGCAGTTGGACACGGTCTATCTGGCAGACGGTAAGGGTGCTTTGACCATCAACATCGATTATTCAAAGTCAACCCAGTTCTCTTCGCCCTATGCGGTGCTGTCGCAGTCACAGGACGGTGCGCCGGAAGGTGACCTGGTGGGTGTGAGCATTGGCGACGACGGTTTGGTCAATGCCAGCTACTCCAACGGCTCGCAGCAGTCCTTGGGCAAGGTGGTTTTGGTGAACTTCTCCAACCCCTCAGGCTTGCGCCAGATTGGTGACTCCAGCTTCTATGGCAGCTCTGCCTCTGGCAAGCCCAAGTTTGGTGAAGCCGGTTCGGCGGGCTTCGGAACGGTCCGCTCTGGCGCCACCGAGCGTGCCAACGTGGATTTGACACAGGAGTTGGTGGATTTGATCACTGCTCAACGTAACTTCCAGGCCAATGCCAAAGCGATTGAGACCAACACCACGCTGACGCAAACCATCATTCAGATCCGCGCGTGATCTCACTGACTTGAGGATTTGACATGGACCGCCTGGCTTTCAACGCTGCCGCCACCATCAATGAACAACGCCTTGCGCGGCAGGTGCTGGCGCATGAAATGGCCAACATCAACACCACGGGTTTCAAGCGAAGCTACGAGGTGTCGCTCAAGGCTTACAAAGCCGATGGTCAGGGTTTTGACTCCCGGTTTCAGCCTCAAGCGGTCAACAAAGACCTGATTCAGTTGCGCCCTGGCCCGCTGATTGCCACAGGTCGGGAACTCGACATCCTGCTGAACGATCAGACCGTGCTGGGCGTCAATGCACCCAATGGCGAACTCGCTTTCACGCGCCGTGGTGACTTGCGCGTGAACGCCAATGGCGTGCTGGAAACCGGTGTGGGCCATGTGGTTCGTGGCGATGACGGCCCGGTGACAGTGCCTACCGGTTTCAAGGTCTCCATCAGCGGCGATGGGGGGGTGTACGCCATCGACCCGGCGCAGCCTGGGGTGCAACAGCCGGTGCTGATCACCCGCTTGCAACTGCGCGATGCCAGCCAGACCCCTTTGTCGCGCCGTGAGGATGGGTTGTTCAAAGTTGACGGACAACCGGCAGGCACAGATTTTGCAACTGGTCCTTTGCCGACATCTTTGACGACCAAAGCCCTGGAGGGCAGCAACGTCAATCCCATGGAGGCCATGGTCAAGATGATTGAACAAAGCCGCTCGTTTGAGCACCAGGTTCGCTTGATCAAGGACAGCAAATCGAATGATGAATCGGGCGCTTCGATGTTGAGGCTGCCCAGTTAAACCCAACGGACCTCGGTCGGTTCGTTGACGAAGACAAGAAGAGGTAAGCGATGGACGCATCACTGTGGGTATCTAAAACGGGCTTGGACGCGCAACAGACGCGCATGAACGTCATTTCCAACAACCTGGCCAACGTCAACACCACAGGTTTCAAGCGCGATCGCGCGGTCTTTGAGGACTTGCTCTATCAAAACATTCGCCAGGCAGGCGGTCAAACCACAGCCACCACCCAAGCGCCCACAGGTTTGATGCTGGGCACCGGTGTCAAGGTCACCGCCACAGAAAAGTTGCATGCCCAGGGCAACATGGTCAACAGCCAGAACCCCTTGGATGTGGCCATTCTGGGCGACGGCTATTTTCAAATTGCACAACAAGACGGCACCATTGCCTACACCCGCGACGGCTCATTCAAGCTGTCGGCAACCGGACAGTTGGTCACGGCCACCGGTTTCGTCTTGCAACCCGAAATCGTCATTCCCAACAATGCATCGAGCTTGACCGTGGGCCGCGATGGTTCGGTGTCCGTTGAATTGGTCGCCGGGGGTGGCCAACAGATCTTGGGGCAAATCCAGATTGCACGCTTTGTGAACCCGAGCGGCCTCAAGCCCATCGGTAACAACCTGTTGACAGCCACAGCCTCCAGCGGCGTTGCCCAGATTCTGCAGCCGGGCGTCAACGGTGCTGGCATTTTGAACCAAGGCGCCCTGGAAGCTTCCAACGTGAACGTGGTGGAAGAAATGGTCAACATGATCGAAACCCAGCGCGCTTACGAAATCAACTCCAAGTCGATCTCTGCGGTAGACGGCATGCTGAAATTCCTCAACCAGAACATGTAAGGCTGAAACATGCGATTCCTCCTTGTGGGCCTTTCTGTGGTGTTGTTGCAAGCCTGCGCTTCCGTGGATGCACCACCTGCGGCGCTCGCGCCTTCGCCCGAATTCGCGCCGGTCTATCCCCTGGCATCAGACCGTGCTCGCCCCGTCACGGGTGGCATTTACAGCAACCGTCCGAGCGACTCCTGGTTTGGACGCGGGCGCAACTACCAAGTGGGCGATCTGATCACTGTGCTGCTGAACGAATCGACACAAGCGGCACGCACGCAGAACTCCGATGTCAGCCGCGAATCCAAAAACACGGCAACCCCCGCAGGCTTGAACACCCAATTGGGCAAATTGAATCCGGTGTTGAACGGCATCAATTTGAATGAATCCAAGGTGGACAGCAAGGGTTCGGGCACAGCCGACCAAAAGGCCAGCCTCAGTGGCTCGGTGACGGTGACAGTGATTGAAATTCTGGCCAACGGCAACCTGATGGTCCGCGGTGAAAAGAAACTCGGCCTGGCCGAAGGCACCGAGGTCATTCAAGTATCGGGCGTGATTCGCCCACAAGATGTGGGGCCCAATGGAACGGTTCAATCGTTGCGACTGGCCAATGCCCAAATTGCTTACCGTGGCACCGGTGACCTGGCCAACGCCACCAGGGTGGGCTGGGGAACCAGCATGTTGCACAAATTCTGGCCCTTCTGATTGTCATGAAAACTTTCTCTGCTTCTGTTGTTCGTTGGCTGTGCATGTCGGTGCTGGCTTGGGCCAGCGTCTCGGCCTGGGCTGACCGTGTCAAAGATTTGGCCACTGTGGCCGCCCAACGCCCCAACCAATTGATTGGCTTTGGCCTGGTGGTGGGCTTGCAAGGAACAGGCGATGATGCCTCTGTGCCTTTCACCACGCAAAGCATGAAAGCCATGCTGGCCCAACTGGGCGTGCGCATTGACGGCCCCATGTCAGATTTTGAGCAGGTGGCTTCCACAAGCCGTATTGACATCAAGAACTCTGCCGCTGTGATGGTGACCGCCGAATTGCCCGGTTTTGCCAAACCCGGGCAGCGCATTGACGTCAACGTTTCTGCGATTGGCAAGGCCAGCAATTTGCGCGGCGGTAACCTGGTGATGACCGCACTGCGTGGCGTCGATGGCGAAATTTACGCCTTGGCGCAGGGCAATTTGACGGCCACGGGCATCGATGCCTCGGCCGCAGGCTCGAAGGTCGCCATTGGTGTGCCGACCTCGGCACGCATTCCTGCGGGCGCCATTGTGGAACGCATTGTGGACACCCCGTTCGACAAAGCGGAAAACCTGGTACTGAACCTGCGTGACAACGATTTTTCGACCTCTACCGCCATTGTCAATGCGATCAATTCAAAATTTGGCGGCGACGTGGCGCAAGCTCTTGATGGCATATCGATATCGGTGCGAACCCCTCAAGACTTGAATCAAAAAGTGGCTTTTTTAAGCATGCTCGAAAATTTGGAAGTGAAACCGGGTGAACCACCCGCACGTGTGGTCATCAATTCGCGCACGGGCACGGTGGTGATCAACCGCGCGGTGCGGGTGACGGCCGCGGCAGTCTCTCACGGCACCATTTCTGTGGCCATCTCGGCCACCAACGAAGTCTCGCAGCCCAATGCCTTGGGCCAAGGGCAAACGGCCGAGGTTCAAAACGCCCAGGTGAACGTGAACGAGCCCAACAAGCCCATGTTCCTGTTCCAGCCGGGCGTCGATTTGCGTGACATCGTGGACGCGGTCAACCAGGTGGGCGCCACGCCCTCTGCGCTGATTGCCATTCTCGAAGCCCTGAAAAGCTCGGGCAGCCTGCGCGCCGAGCTGGTGATCATCTAAGGTCTGCCATGAGTGAAGCCGTTTCTACCACCACTGCCAAGTCCTACCTGGACTTTTCCGGGCTGGGTGAGTTGCGCGGCAAAGCCCAGCGCAAGGACGACCAGGCATTGCGTGAAACCGCGCAGCAATTTGAAGCCTTGTTCATTCAAATGATGCTCAAGTCCATGCGCGAGGCCAACAATGTCATGAAGAGTGACTTGGTGCAGTCAGACGCCATGGAAACCTTTGAAGGCATGTACGACAAAGAAATGTCGGTTCAAATGTCCAAGCGCAATACCTTGGGATTTGCCGACAGCTTGGTGCGCCAGGTCCAGCAAATGCAACCGCTGCCCAGCACGGCAGAGATGCTCAAGCTGAATGCGCCGCAAGGCATGCCCCTGAACCCGGCTCAGTTGCCCATGCCACTGCAGCGTGGCGCCAAGCCCATGCCCTTGGTGCAACCGGAATTGAAGCCGCTGACCCCCAACACCAAGCTGCGAGGTGACTTATGAGTGACATGCTCAGCATCAGCAGCGCGGCGGTTTCTGCCTACCAACGTGCGCTCAGCACGGTGAGCAACAACATTGCCAACGTGAGTACCGATGGGTATTCGCGGCAGGACGTGGCCTTGGAGTCCAACAGCCCTGCCAAAAGCGCCAACTACTACGTGGGCACAGGCGTCCAGTTCGGCGCGGTCAAACGGCAATTTGATGCCTTTGCCGAAAGCAACCTGCGCAAGAGCACCAGCGACTTGATGGCGCAAGACCCCATGGTCGAATACACCAAGCGTGTCATGGACATCATGGGCGACAAGAGTGTGGGCTTGAGCTCGGCGCTCGACCAGTTTTTTGATGCGGCACGCCAGCTCTCGGTGGACCCTGCTTCCACCGTCCAGCGTGCCAGTTTCATGCGCAGCGCAGATGGCCTGGCGTCACGCTTTGCAGAACTGTCTGGCCAATTGGATTTGATCTCGGTGGAAAGTCAGCAAGCGCTTGAGAGTTCTGCCGGCCAGTTCAATTCCTTGACCTCGCAACTCGCCTTGGTCAATCAACAGCTCAACAAAGGTGCGAAGCTAGAGGAGCAACCCTCAGAATTGCTGGATCGGCGTGATTTGTTGTTGCGTCAAATCTCTGAATTTGCAGGCATTAAAACGGCGTTTGAAACCAATGGCGTGGTGCGCGTCAGCTTGGGGGCAACTGTCAACCAGAGCCTGGTGGTGGATCGCCTGACGGCGCGCCCGATTGGGGTGGACACCTCGGAAGGGAAATTTGATTTCCTGCTGGATCCTTATGGCACGACAGAGTCCTTGCCGACCATCAGCAGTGGCACCATGGGCGGAATGAAAAATTTCATGAGCACGGTGCTGGAGCCCGCTCAGAAAAGCCTGGATTTCTTGGCCAAAGTGTTTGTGCAAGAGGTGAATGCCATTCAAAGCAATGGCATTGATGGCTATGGCAACGTGGGTGGGCCCTTGTTCCGCATCGATGCAAACCAGGAACACGAGGCCGCTGCTGTGCAACTGGCGGTGGCCGACCCGCTGAAAGTGGCGACAGCTTCGCTGTTTCGTGTGGCAGAAAATAACGACAACGCTGGCACTGCTCGATCCACGGTTTCGTACAAGCCCTCAGCCACCGCAGACCTTGTGAGCAATCCTGCCCTGGGCAACAACCCCAATCCTGCCGCTGGGTTGTTGATGAAGGTTGACGAGGCCAGTCTTTACAAATCGGTCACCGCGATCTCGGCGGGTGCTGTCGACCCAGTGTTCTACCTCGACAACGCTGCCGAAAATCAGCAGCTTCAAATCCTGACGCGCGATGGTCGTCATGTGATGGGCAAAGCCCTGACCCTGGACGAAAAGTTCAAAATCATGACCTCCGAAAATGGTTTTGCGCCTGAAGCCACTTACAGTGACAGTTATCTGAACTTGTCCGGTGAATACGGCTACCGTGACATCCAGGTCATGTACGGCGCACGCGCCACCGTGCAGTCCCAGCAAGTTCTGGATCAGAACGGACAACCGCTGCCCAGCCGGCTGTTGCCCGCAGTGCTGGAGACGTCGTCCATTGCGCGCAATCTGCAAGGCGTGGTGGTCGGTGCTGGCGACCTGTTCATCAATGGCTACGCCATGGGTGAGCTCGCCCTGGAGGGGACAGAGATCGATCAACCTGCAGAAATCGCTGCATGGATCAATGACCGAAAAATTCCAGGCCTGAGCGCCGAAGCTTTCAATGAAATTGAAATCAATCCCAAACAAATTGATGTCAAGATGCCATTGGTCATCAATTCGAAAGTGATCACAGGCTACACCGATTTGAAATCCTTGGTCACGGCCATTCAAAACCAATCGGCAGAGACCGGCGTGACCGCGCGATTGGATGAGAGAGGCCAATTGATCCTGGCCAATGCGCCTGACAGAGGCGGTCAAAGCATTTCGATTGATACCACCGATCTGACAGAGTTCCCGACGACAGCCCTGGGCCTGCAACCCTCTCAAATCATGGGTCGCGTTCGCATGCAGCAAGTCCTGAATGCCGGCAAGCCCGAAGATTCGAACATTGAACTGACTTTTGGGCCCAAGGGCTCGCCTGCCGACCTGTCGCAATTGGGTATTCGTACGGGTGCTTATTTCTCGGGCAAAGTGCCCGATGACATGCTGGTCTTTGTCACAGGTGTGGGCGATCAGGCCACCGTGGCTGCCAGTTACTCGGGAGAGTCCTTGAACCCTGGGGCCAACTTGCGCTCGCAATCCTTGGAATTGAAATTTGTGGACGACACCTCGTTCGTGATTTTGGACACCAAGACCCAGACCGAATTGGCACGGCGTATCTACGATCGCTCGGCCGAACAGTTGTTCATCGATTACCAGGGTTTGCAAATCACCTTGAACACCCAACCTGAAGTGGGCGACTCCTTCTTGATTGACGGCAACTTGGACGGTGTGGGCGACAACTCCAACATGCTGGCCATGGTGGAGTTGGCCAAAAAGAAGGTGATTGAAGGCAAAACACTTTCAAACACCTACATTGACCAAGTCAATGACATCGGTAACCTGGCGCAGCAGGCCAAAATTTCACAACAGGCATTGACGGTTGTGAACGACCAGGCCATTCAGTCACGCGACAAGGTTTCGGGCGTCAACTTGGACGATGAGGCCGCCGAGCTGATCCGTTTCCAGCAAGCTTACCAAGCCTCTGCCAAGGCCATGCAAGTGTCCAATGAGTTGTTCAGCGCCATCGTGCAAATTCGGTGATGACTAGGTAGACAAAATGAAAGTTTCCACCAATCTTTTCTTTGACCGTGCCAGCAACCAATTGGCCAATGTGCAGGGCAGTTTGTCCAAGGTACAGGAACAGTTGTCCACCGGCAAGCAAATCACCAAGCCCAGTGACGCGCCCGACAAGGCGTCTTTGGTCACCCGCCTGGAGTCTGAGCTGGCACGTCAAAAGAGCTACCAGGACGCTTTGTCGTCTGTGGAAATCAAATTGACCAGTCAAGAAACCGCATTGCGCAATGTCAGCGAGGTGCTCAGCCGCATCAAAGAATTGACGGTTCAGGCTGGCAGCGACACGATGGGGCCCGTCGACAAAAAGTCGATCGCGATGGAGATGAAGTCACTTCGCGATCAAATTTTGAGCTTGGCCAACACACAGGACACCTCTGGAAACTATCTCTTTGCGGGTAGCCGAGTGACCCAGCCGCCCTTTTCAAGAGGCGCCGATGGGCAGTTCGCATACCAAGGTGATCAAACGCGCATCCAGGTGGGGGTGGGTGACAACCGGCGCATGAGCGTCAATCGACCAGGCTCGGATGCTTTTACCCGCGTTGTGCGCGACGACGGCAAAGGCGGCACCGTGGGGGTGGGATTCTTTCGAGCGCTGGATGATCTGACAAAGGCGGTCGAAACTTCTGACCGAAGCAAAATCCAGCAAGGACTGGGTGAAATTGACACGCTCAGCCAAGGCGTCAGTGAAGCCACGGCACAAATCGGTGCAGATTTGAATGTGGTGGACGCGCAGCGCAGTGTTTTGGACGAAGTCACACTTCGCCTGAAGACGACCATGTCGAATGTCCAAGATTTGGATTACACCGAGGCCATCACCCAGATGAACAAAGACCAATTGGCTTTGGAAGCGGCCCAGAGCAGTTTTGCAAAGATTTCCAAATTGAGCTTGTTCAATTACTTGAACTGACCGATTCAAGAAACTCCCAGTCCAGCCGAATCAAAGACGCTTTTCTGACGCTAGCACATGGCCACCACCTCGGTTTCATCCACCAGCACCGCTGCCAGCAGTGTCAGCACCCCAGCGTCCAATGCGGCGTCGCTGGCTGCCGCCAACCGAGCGAATGCCCAAAAAATCATCACGTCCTTGAACGCTGGCTCTGGCGTCGATGTGAACACCCTGGCGCAAAATTTGGTGGATGCAGAACGTGTGCCGCGGGAAAATGTGCTCAACAGCAAGATCTCCAAGAACGAGTCGCGCATTTCCGGTTATTCGGCCATCTCTTTCATGGTCTCCGAGCTGAAAAACGCCATGGCGGCCTTGAAGGACAAAAACAGCTTCAATGTCACCACCAACACGGTCAGCTTGCCCAGCGCACTGGCTGTCAGCACCACCGCCAGTGCTGAACTTGGGAGCCATGAACTTCAGATCACATCGCTTGCCAAGCCCAAGTTGGTGACCACCGTGCAGGGTTTCACCGGCGGGAGTGCCGCCTTGAATGCCGCGCAATGGGGCAGCTTGAACATCAATGGCCAAACTGTCTCGGTCAATACCCTGACGCCCGATGGGGTGGTGGCTGCCATCAACGGCACCGCCAACCTGGGGGTGACGGCCAAGTTGGTCAAAGTCGATGGCAGTGCCAATCCTTACAAGATTGTTTTGACTGGCAAGTCCGCTGAAAACTTTGCAGTGCCTGACCCGGATGGCTTGTTTTCAGTGACGCAGGCGGCGTCTTCCGCCAGTTTCAAGCTCGATGGCATTCAGTACACCCGCTCGACCAATGTGGTGGACGATGTGCTCTCTGGCGTCACCCTCACCCTCAAAACCCCTTCTGCTGACAATATTTCATTGTCCTTGGCGCGGGACACCAGCACGCTGAAAGACAAATTCAACGCCGTGGTGACGGCTTACAACGACGCCACCGACTTGTTGAAAGAGGTGACAAACCCCAAGTCAACCCTGGAAACCTATGGGGGCACTTTGGTGTCAGACGCCACGGCACGCCAGGTCAAGCAACAACTGCGTAACTTGATGACGGTCAGCTCCAGCACGCCGGGCAGCAGTGTGTCTGCACTTTGGCAGATGGGCATTTCGATTGATGAAACGGGCAAGATGTCCGCCGATGCCACCAAACTGGACACTGCGCTGGTCAACAAATTCGATGATGTGGTGCTGGCGCTGACGGGCAATCAGAACAATTTGAGCGAAGCCAGCGCAGTGGCGGGTGGCCTGTTTGGCGATGCTTCTCGCAAACTGGGGAAAATCATTGGCAAAGAAGGGCCTTTGCTGACGCAAAGCACCAATGCCGATACCCAAAATACCCGCTACAAAGCTGATCTGGAAAAATTACAAACCCGAATGGACAGCCTGCTGAAGCGTTACACCAAGCAGTTTGCCTCCATGGAGAGTTTGGTGGGCCAAGTGAACAGCCAGAAGACCAGTCTGAAGTCCACCTTTGAAGGCATGATGGCCGTTTATACGAATAAATAATTCATTTTGGCCAGGGCGGCAAATATTTGCCGCTTTTTTCGAATTCGTTCTCAAGCTTTTCCCAAGGGGGTCGATATACACACGACCTAGCCTCCTTTGGGGTCAGGCATTCCGAAAGGACGAATCGCCATGATCAACGATATTCAACGACAAGCCGCAGTGCGCGTGAGCGCAGATGCGATGGCTTCGTCATTGCCAACGGCGCCAGCCATCGACACCAAACCCATGGCCAAGGTTGAGTTGCATGTGCCGAGCAAGCCACAACTTCAGGTCAATACTGAAGAAATGGCGCAAAACTTACGCCATGCCATTGACCAAATCAACACGGTCTTGCATGACGGCGGTCGAGGCGTCAATTTTGTATTGGATCAAACTTTGAATGGGCCCATCATTCAAGTCAGACGCGCCGAGACCGGCGAGGTGATCCGACAAATCCCCAATGAGGTGGTGGTGCGCGTGGCGCACAACCTGGAAAAGCTGCAAGGCTTGCTCTTTTCTTCAGCTGCTTGAAGCAAAACCCTCAAGTTTTATTTTCAGCCGCCGAATCACTCACCATGAAGCAAGCTTTGTCAACACCCTGCAGAGCTTGTAACTTAAAACCCTTGCAGACTGACCACCAGGCCACTGCTTAACTTTTTGATCTCAGGAGTCGATCATGACAGTTATCAATACCAACGTGAAATCCCTGGTGGCAGCCGACGCCATCAACGGCAACAACAGCCGCCTCTCGACGGCCATGCAGCGGCTGTCAACCGGCTTGCGTGTGAATTCAGCCAAAGACGACGCTGCTGGCCTGTCCATCGGCACCAAGATGGATGCGCAGATTCGCGGTCTGAACATGGCGATCAAAAACGCCAACGATGGTTTCTCGCTGCTGCAAACAGCCGATGATTCCATGGGTCAGGTGACCACAGCGCTGCAACGCATTCGTGAGTTGGCTGTTCAGGCATCGAATGCCACGAACACCGACCAGGATCGTGCATCACTGGACGCTGAAGTTCAACAGCTGAAGTCGATGATTGACACCATTGCCTCCAAAACACAATTCAACGGCATCAACCTGCTGGATGGTTCTTTTGCTCACAAGCAATTGCTGGTGGGTGACAAAGCCAACAACCTGCTGGAACTGAACATTGGCAATGTCAGCACAGCCAGCCTGGGCACGCCTGCGCCATTGGCCAAGGGTGTGGTCATCACGGGGCGTTTGTCGACTCTCGCTGCAACAACCGACAATGTCCTGATCAATGGCACAGCCATCAATGCCATCGATGCTGACAGCTCGGCACCTGCTGGATCAGCTACCGTAGACATCAACGATATGCTGGCCGCCATCAACAACTCCAATGTCGGTGTGACTGCCACTGCCTTCAACGAAGTTGTTGCGGATGCCATTGGAACGGGTGTTTCTGCTGGCACGATCGAAATCACGGTCACTGGCCTGGATGACGGGGAAGACACCGTGATTGCGTTGGGTAACACGACCTCGCTGCAAGGCATGGTGGATCAAATCAACCACAAAGGTGGCCCTGACACCGTGATGGCAAGGATCAATGACGAAGGCAAATTGGTTCTTTACAACAATTCTGGTGCAACCATTGACATTGCTGACTCAAACGGCGGCACGGAAGACGCAACTGGTTTTGGCTCCGGCGATGACTATGCTGGTTTTGTCAAAATTGCTTCTACCGACGGCGATGTCTTCTCCATCGAAGGCGATGTGGCCGATCTGACATTGCTTGGCCTGAACCAGACCACGGCAGATGGCTTGGTGAAAGGCGATGAGCTGGGCTTGGCAACCACCGATTGGCCCTCTGGAACACTGTCCATCAATGGCGTTGACATTTGGTACGGTGGCATTGAGGACGATGCCATTCCGTCTGGTGCCATGGACGCCAATGGACTGGTCAATGCCATCAACAAATTCACCAAGCAAACTGGTGTTTCTGCTGGGCTGTACGACATTGACGGTGCAGGCGCGTTTGGCTTGACCTTGAAATCTTCAGACAACAGCCCGATTCAAATCAAGCTGTCTGACGCACTGCGTACGTCCAACGACTTGGGCTTGATCGAGACCAACGTGGGCGCTGTCGATTTTGACTCCAATCAATACGGTTCGTTTGGTGCTTTTGCCGGTGGCAGGGCCGTGGGTTCCGTGGATGTGCTCTCACAATCCTCGGCCTTGAGTTCAATCGCTGTCATTGACGGCGCACTGAACAAAGTGTCCATGCAACGTGCGAACCTGGGTGCTTTGCAAAACCGCATCGAAAGCACAGTCACCAACCTGAGCAATGTGGTGACCAACACCCAGTCCTCTCGCAGCCGCATCATGGATGCTGACTACGCCACAGAAACCACCAACCTGGCGCGTGCGCAGATCATCCAACAGGCCGCCACGGCGATGCTGGCCCAAGCCAATCAGTCGGCGCAAACTGTGTTGACCTTGCTGAAATAAGTCACAACTTTTTTCAGTCCAAAGCCCGGAATATTTATTCCGGGCTTTTTTCATTTTGTCGCTCAATGTTTGTCGTTTCGGGTCGAGTCTGAGATGAGGCCTTTTACGCGTGTCTATCGCGTATCAGGCAGGTGACATCACCGACGTACCGAATGAAGGAAGCAATATGGCCATCGCACTCAACATCAATTACTCCAACGCACAACTTGGCAAGCGCTCGAGTACGGTCATGGCGGCCTTGCCCACCGAGGCGCCCGGTGCTTGGACGACCGCCCAAATCGCCGCATTGAGTTCGGCAGATGTCAAGGCATTGACCGCAACCCAAATCACGGCGATCGGCACCAAAATCGAGCACCTGCAAGTGACGGCCATCTCTTCGCTGAGTGGGACGCAGGCCAAATCCCTCTCGGCCCAGCAAATTGGTGTGATCACGCAAGAGCAGATGGCGGTTCTTGGTGTGGATGTTTTGAACGCCTTGAGCAGCACCCAGCTGGCCTCCATTTCCTCAGACCAATTGAATGCCTTGACCAGCACCCAATTGGCTGGGTTGACGGGCAAACAAATTGCTGGCATTGACAAGCTCAGCATGGCAGGTCTGGAGTCTGCCAAGATCAGCGGCTTGTCAACGGTGCAGGTGCAGGCATTGACCACGGACCAAATCATGGAGTTGGTCGAAGCACAAATTGCTGCGCTGGGTGCCGCGCAAATTCAAAGCCTTTCAGCAGCGCAAATCAAGGGCATTGATGATGTGGAATTCTTGACCACAGACCAAATCAAGGCCCTCACCGCAACCCAGGTGGCCAGTTTGACAGCCACACAGGTTTCAAACCTTGAAGTCGATCAGGTGGCTGCCATTGAATTGACCGACTTGAACACCATGACGCCGGTTCAAGTCGCCAGCCTGAGCTCGGACCAAGTGGCGGGCATGACGCGCGACCAAGTGGCAGGAATGACAGCCGGTGTGCTGGCTGCGCTGGGCACCGTTGGTGACGATGCAGGTGTCAAAGGTCTGACGGCCGAGCAAATTGGTGCACTGACAGACAAGCAATTGACGGCGATCACCACGACGCAAATTCGTGCGATGTCGGAAGATCAAATCAAGAGCTTTGGTCCATCGCAAGTGGGCCAGCTCACAGAAGCCCAGGTCAAGGCTTTCACAGATGCGCAATTTGGCGCTTTGGAAGCCTCACAAATTGAGGCGATGACCGCCAAACAGATTCAGGCCTTGTCAACTGCTCAACTGACGCATTTGAGCGACGAACAATTGGCTGCCTTCGCCGACAAGCACATCAAGGCTTTGTCGGCGACGCAATTGGCGTCATTTGAAACCAGCCAAATTCAAGCTTTGTCGACATCGCAGTTGGCATCCTTCACTTCAGGCCAGATGTCGGCATTGACGACAGCGCAGATCGCCGCTCTGACCGAAGAGCAAGTGTCCAAGCTCAGCACCGCTGCGATCCCTGGCTTCAGCACCACCCAAGTGGCCTCGCTGACCAGCACGCAATTGGCAGCCTTCACCAGCGAACAGGTCAGTGTGCTGACGGACAAGCAAATTGCGGCCATCAAAGCGGATCAATGGACGGGGGTTGATGCTGCCGACATCGCCGCCATGTCAACCAAACAACTGTCAGCCCTGACCACAGCCCAGATTCGCGCCATGAGCGGCGAGCAGTTGGCGGAACTGACCACGGGTGAAGCGGATGATGAAGTTCAGCAACTTCAAGCCTTGACCGCGCTTCAAATCGGTGCCATTTCGAGCGACCAGTGGACCAGCCTGACCACCACCCAAATACAGGCTTTGAACACCACCCAAATTGCAGCCATCAAAACCGATGTGATTGGCAGTCTGGCAAGCGAGCAGCTCGCGGTCTTCACAGAAGACCAGTTGAAGGCATTGACCGCATCCCAAATTGCGCAATTGACCGCTGAACAAATCAGTGCTGTGGGCCAGGGCGATGGCGCGGGTGAGGTTTCCGCCATGTTGACAACGCAGCTTGCGGCCATGACCAGCACCCAGATTGTGGGATTGACGCAATCCCAAGTGGCGTCTCTTTCCAGTGGGCAAATCGGTGCGATCAAGGCGGATGTGGTGACCAGCTTGACGGAAGATCAGATCCAGTTCCTGGGCACGGAAGAAGGGGACAACAGTGCCCCGTCGCAGTTGCAGTCGTTGACCGCCGCCCAAGTGAGCAAGTTGTCTAGCGCTCAGATGCAAGCGTTGACCACAGATCAGGTTGCCAACTTCACGGTCAAGCAGTTTGCGGCCTTGAGCGTCAGTCAGCTCAATGCAATGTCAAGCGACCAGTGGGCTGTGGTGACATCGGACCAAAGCAAGGCCATGACCACCGCGCAAATTGCTGGTTTGAACAGCGACTTGCTGGCGGCCCTCGACCCTGCGGCCTTGGCTGAATTCAGCCCTGCGCAATTCAAGGCGATCACCACAGATCAAATCAGTGCGCTCACGACCTCACAAATGGAGGCTTTGCAAGCAGCCCAGGTCGCGGCCCTCACCACAGAGCAGGTGGGAGCGATGAGTGGCGAGCAGTTGGCGGCGCTGGCGGATGAGGCACAGGTTCAGGCGCTGAGCACGACGGTGTTGGCAGAGCTGGTGGAAGATCAGCTGACGGCCTTGGGCGCAGAGCAGGTGGCTGCGCTGACGAGCAAGCAAATTGCCGCACTGAGCGGAGATCAGA
>JACCDX010091102.1_pt1 | contig 19518 bp, 9 predicted proteins | sample 7449681 | NCBI WGS metagenome assembly JACCDX01 (sample SAMN15323450, study PRJNA562643) | freshwater metagenome | isolation source: river surface water | place: USA:Blue River Watershed | collected 2017-08-18
AACAAAATACTGGCAATTGATTTCAGAATATACTCGAATGCAACAACCTCCTTCTTGGCCTTTGTTGAGTGGAGGCTCTTGGTATGTACACAGTAGGGCCATTCAGGGCTATACGCATTTAGGTGAAATTATAGGAGCGCCTATTGGTCAAGGAGCTAATGCGCAAACTTTGTGACTTAGTAAATTCAATGGCTTACAACAATATGGTATTCAATTGGATCGAGTAACACAAAATGGAGTATACTTTGAAGATAATTTAGCGTTTACCGATCCAAGTAAAACCAAATGGGTAGATTTTGGCCTTCGCTTATTAGCAGATCATCCATTCAAAAATTTTGTGATTAGCTCTAGTGTGGCTTATAAAAAATCATTCAATTATCAGTGGAACTCCAATAATGATTTAAACAGCTTTATGTTCAAGCTGGGCATTTGGTTTAGATAAAATATTACTTAGTAAACCAGTCATCATCCACATCAAATAACTAATATAGATATAGGTATCTAAATTAGAAGTAAACATGGGTAATAATAATCCTACCCTTACAAGTAGTACCATCAATGCAATTTTTTGTTCTTTCCCCATTAGGTACTTGTAATTTTTATAGGATAAATAGATCGTATAAAAATGTATCCATACATACAATAGTAATCCTGCTACACCAATTTGTACACCTACAATAATAAATTGGTTTTCTCCACCCACTGCATCACCTTCATTGGCTGTAATACCTCCAGAAGCTCCAAGCCCAAGACCCAAAGGCTTGGCGATCATAGATTCAATACCAGTAAGCCATTCAACTAAATGCCCAACACTAGATTGGTTATTAAAACTGATCGTGCTCATTACAAAATCTTGAATCTCTTTGCTACTAAAACTAAACAGATAAATGGTGAATAAAATAATACTTGCATAAAACAAAGACAGTATTTCTTTTCTCTTGGTCACAAAACTATAGATCAAAATAATGAGAAAATAACTAATGATAGCTGCTCTAGATAAAGACAATAAAATAGAAGCAATAGTAGCAAAAAAAGCAAACCAACCTAATTTGGATAATAATACTTGGTTGTTTTTATGAGTGTATAAGCCACCAATTACTGCAAGTGCAACCAATGTTGCAGCAGCATGTTCTAAGGGTGTTGAAAAAAAAGACGCAAATCGCTTTGCTCCATTTTCAATTTCAAATGTCCAGCTAAGTCCATAATTTCCACTAGGGGCTTGTTTATATACGTTATAGTTTAAATCACTATAGCCTGTATAAACTTGTAAATGTGTTTGTATAAAATATTCCCCAAAAGAAATTAAGGCAGCTCCAATAGTGAGTATTAAAATAAAGCTAAAATACTTTTCGATATGCGTTTTTTGCAGCGGAAATAATCTACCACAAAAATATACCAGTGGGAAAAAACTAAGCCCTTTAAATGCTAATACCCTTTGCATAAATCCATTAGGTCCCAAAGGAATAAACACATAGATACTACTAAACACAAAAAATAGCACAATCAATTTATCTAGCAAGGTCCACTTAAATGGTGTGTTGTTTTGTAAAATAAGTGTTACCAGACTTAATACAATGATCAACTCTTTGGTAGATTGTATAAAGGGAATTATATTTTTACCGCCTAATAAATAAAAAGTGGATAGACTAATAGCGTAAAATGGTAGCCCCCCAATTAAAAAAACAAATAATCCATTGGGGTCTCCTCGCAATATTTTGTATAAGCTAATGGCAAAGCTTATTAGAAATAGCAGGGGAAAAATATATACCAAGTATTGCATAAACAAATATATCAGTTTATTTACTATCTTTTATCTTCGTATGATGTTAGACAACGCAAATAAGCCCATAGTACTTGGAGTAGATATCCGCGATTTGCGTATTGCTCAAACCGGAGCCCGTACTTATTTGACGGAGTTGCTACAACAATGGCAATCCATGCCTTCTTTGAACCTAGTTGTATTAGACACCCAATACAAGGTATATACTGGCAAAAACAAATGGTGGAAATTGATGGAACACCTTCGTTTTATTTGGTGGAAACAAATACAACTGCCTATTTTGGCTAAAAGAAAAGGAGTGACCCATTTATTTTGTAGTGATTTTTTTGTTCCTTATTGGAAAAGGGGTTTAAAAACTATTGCAGTCTTACATGATGCTTTTTTTTGGGAAAGTCCAGAACATTATCATCCTTTATGGTTAAGCTTATTTCATTATCTGGGAGTACCTGCAGCCAAAAAAGCGGATTTACTAATTGTACCTACAGAAGCAGCTAAAAAAGCAATTTTAGCCAAAGAAGATTTTGATGATACCAAAATGAAAGTAGTATGGGAAGCAAATAAGACTTTTGTAAATACCAAGATATTGCATAATAAAATTACATCTCCTTATTTTTTGCATGTGGGTGTATTGGAGAAAAGAAAAAACTTGGTTAGACTAGTAAAAGCTTTCGCTAAAGTACATGCCCAATATCCTGCATACAAATTAGTTTTAGTAGGTAATACCCCAGTAAAATGCTCATTAAACGACGCTCCAGCTATTGATCAAGCTATTCAGTCTCTGGGATTGCAAGATTCAGTGATTCAATTAGGGTATCTGGAGGCAGATGTATTAGCCTCTATATATCATCATGCATTTGCTTACTGTTTAAGTTCTTTAAATGAAGGTTTTGGATTACCCATTTTGGAAGCTTTTTACTTTAAGTTGCCACTCATTAGCGCCAAAACAACTGCTTTACCCGAAGTTGCGGGGGATGCAGCTTTATTTGTGGATCCATTAAATGAAAATGAAATGGCAGAAGCTATGATCCAATTAATTGATCAACCTTCGCTAAAGCAAGAATTAATCAATAAGGGCCAGCAACGCCTATCACTTTTTAGTTGGCAAAAATCTGCTCAAGAAATATATGATTTGATCAAGGATTGTTGATTCATACTGTTTTTAGTTTAATTTTATGGTATGTCTCAAGATGTATCCGAAAGATTTGGGGAGGGTTGGTCTTTAAACAATAAAGCATTGACCTATTATTATACCGCTTTTTTCTTTTTAAGAGGATTATGGTATCGTATTTGGATGGGTTCTGTCAAAGGTTGGTTATTGGTTGGCAATAATGTTCGAATCAGATACCCAAAATATTTACATGTTGGAAAACAAGTCATTATTGAAGATGGAGTAGAATTAAACTGTCTTGCTACGAATGGCATTCAATTAGGTGATAGAGTAAGCATTGGTAAATACGCTATAATCCGCCCGGCTAATATTTATGGTGGTCCAATTGGAGAAGGATTGGTATTAGGCAATCATTCCAATATTGGTCCTTATAACTATATTGGATGTTCTGGAAAAATTACCATCGGTAATCATGTTATGTTAGCTCCTCGTGTTAGTATTTATGCTGAAAATCATTTGTTTGACCATACCCATATCACTATTAAAGAACAAGGAGTGAAAAGAATGGATGTGACGATTGAAGATGATTGTTGGATTGCTTCTAATGTAGTGATTCTTGCAGGGGTAACTATTGGTAAAGGTTCTGTGGTGGCAGCAGGCTCTGTGGTGAATGAAAATATTCCTCCTTATTCTGTTGCAGCAGGTGTGCCAGCCAGAGTCATTAAATCCAGACTTGGATAATGCGTATTTTGTTTTTACATAGTTCTTCTGATGTCTATGGAGCCAGTAAAATTTTTTTACAAACTGTATCTATTGCAAAAAGCAGTGGGCATCATGTAGTGGTGGTACTTTCTAAAAAGGGGGACCTAGAAAAAGCTTTTTTAGATATGGGTATTCCTGTTGAAATTATCAACTTAGGAATTTTAAGAAGACAGTATTTTAATCTTAAAGGAATAATCAATAGATATCAGCAGTGGAATAAAGCCATTCCTGCTTTGGGGTCAATCATTCAATCGCATCAAGTAAATCTGGTTTATTCAAATACTGCTGCTGTGTTAATAGGAGCATATATTGCAAGAAAGCATTCCATCAAACATATTTGGCATATTCATGAAATCATTGAAAAACCCATTTTCTTACATCATTTTTTAACTTGGTGTTTTAAGCATTATGCAGATCAATTAATTGTGGTATCTAAAGCAGTTGAAAAACATTGGCAAAAAGGGATAGAAGCTAATAAGATCAAGCAAATTTATAATGGCATTGAACCAGTTCAATCTTCCTCGTTGCCTAGTTTTAGAACAAGCTTGAATATACCTTCCAATGCTTTGGTCATTGGGATGGCTGCAAGAATTCATTATTGGAAGGGCCAGTCTTATTTTGTGGAGATTGCCAATGCGCTGTTAGCAATGGAAGATCCAACAACACCGCTTTACTTTTTAATTGCTGGAGATCCATATACAGGATATGAATACCTGTTAGATCAATTGATAAATCAAATTCAACAACTTAAAAGAAAAGATCAAATCATTTATCTTGGTCTAGTAAAAGAAATGGATGTTTTTTACAGATCTATAGATCTTTTAATACTTCCTTCTCAATTACCAGATCCTCTTCCTACAGTAATTTTGGAAGCCATGCAATACCAAATTCCAGTAGTAGCTACCAAACAAGGTGGGGCTATAGAGATGGTGAAAGACAATGAAACAGGTATTTTCATTTCTTTAGATAATGCACCAGAGGCTGCTCAAAAAATTTATACTATCTTGCCAGAGAAGATTCGTTTATCAATGGGTTCACAGGGCAAAAAAAGAGTTGATGAACATTTTAGTCAAGCTAGTTTTGAAAAAAACATACTAGCGCTTTTAGATAACTAAGTATGCAATCTAATATTACTGAAGAGAAAAAACTACGAATAGCAATTATTGGTTCTAGGGGTTATCCATATGTGTATAGTGGTTATGAAACTTTAGTAAAAGCCTTGGTAGATCGCTTGCCAGCAAAGGGGGTTGATATGACTGTTTATTGTCACGCTCATTTATTTGCTGAAAAACCCTCCATGGTAAATGGCATCCACTTAGTATATATTCCTACTTTACCATTTAAATCTCTAGCGCAGCCCATCCATTCTTTTTTGGCTTTTTGGCATATGGTATTTACTCCAGTAGATGCCGTTTTAGTCTTAAATGTGAGTAATGGACCTTTTGGGATAATAGCTCGTTTATTTGGAAAGCCTACTATGATGAATGTGGATGGACTTGAATGGAAAAGGCCTAAATGGAAAGGTTTTGGAGCTGTATATTTTAAATGGGCAGCTAAAATGGCTGTTCGATTTATGGATTTACTAGTAACAGATGCAGATGCCATGCAAGCGCTCTATCAAAAAGAGTTTGGGGCAAGTTCTGTAGTAATTACTTATGGAGCGGAAACCAGTTCAGGAGCTTCTTTAGATTTCTTGAAAGAATGGAATCTAGTAGAAAGAGAATATTATTTGATAGTGGGAAGAATGATTCCAGATAATAATGCAGATATTATCATAGAAGGTTTCATGGCTTCCAATAGTAAAAAGAAACTAGTAATTGTAGGGGATGTTCCTTATAAAGATGCTTATGCTAATAAAATAAGAAGCTACCAAGACCCTAGATTGGTTTTTACGGGCTATGTTCGTCAACCCGAAACCCTAGCTTCTTTGTATAAGTATTGTTATGCTTATTTACATGGACACGAGTTTGGAGGTACCAATCCAACCTTACTGAAAGCTATGGCTAATCAATGTGCTATTGCAGCCTTAGATACCGTATTTAGTAGAGAAGTCTTACAAAATGATCAATTTGGATTCTATTTTTCTAAATCTTCTGCCGATTGCTGCAGATGGTTTAATTGGGCCGAATCAGATTTTTCGGCAATTGACCAAAAGAGAGCCATCATTCATCAAGGAATAACTGAAAAATATACTTGGGAAACGGTTTCTGATTTATACCTTTATCATCTGAAAAAATTGGTGAATAAAAAATAAGAGGGTGCATGCATTTAAAAGAGCGTAACTATAAAAAAAATCTGATTGCTATTGATGCGGTAAGTTTAGTTTTTTCGCTTTTTGTGGCAATCTATATCAAGCATCATCATTTCATTTTTCCTAAAAGTTTTTTTGATTTTCTTTATTTGGGTTTATTACTAGGTGTTTGGTTTTTAGCTGCACACGAATGCAGGTTATATAGGAATAGAATTTATAAAAAATTTCCCGAAGAAATTTTATTTAATTTTTATGCAAACGCAGTTTTTGTAATTCTATTGAGTGCCTTTTTATTTCTATCAAAATCTGACTACTCCAATTTATTTAGGTTTAGTATTTTAGTAAGCATTCATTTTTTTATCTCAATCGCTTCTAAATATTATTTAAGAAAAAAGCAACACCTTGCTTTTGAAGGAGGGGCTTTAAGTGATGCTGTAATTATTGTTGGTTATAACAAGACTTCCGTAGATTTTGTTAAAACACTAAATCAACATGTGTATTATGGCTATAAGTGTATAGGCTTTGTTGATGAAAATATTATTAATGCTGAAGGAGTAAATTATTTAGGTAGTATTCAAAACTTAGAGCGTATTTTAAAATCTCAACATGTTGATGAAGTTATTATATCATTAGAAAGTGACAAAGCTGCTAATATCAGGTATTGCTCTGAAATTTGTGATCAATTGAATATTAGAGTTAGATTGATGCCTGCATTACAAGACTTAACTACCAAGTCCGAAGAAATGGATCATCTTGGTTTATTATCGGTGATTAATTTAAATGAACTTCCTTTAGATAAATGGGAAAATAAATTATTCAAATTAGTTTTTGATAAAGTATTTTCTCTATTGTTTTTTTTAATCATTGGTTGGTGGCTTTTCCCCATCATTGCCATCTTAATTAAGTTAGATTCCAAAGGTCCTGTATTTTATAAACAAGAAAGATGGGGGGTGAATAATCAACCTATTATTTGTTTTAAATTCAGAACCATGCGTTCTGAAAACGGTTATCAGGGAAATGAGGAAGAAGATTTTGAACAGACCTCCAGAAACGATCCACGTGTCACTAAATTGGGAAAGATACTTAGACAATACAGTATTGATGAGCTACCTCAGTTCTGGAATGTATTAAAAGGAGAAATGTCTGTAGTGGGTCCAAGACCTCATCCTACTCCCATGAATTTAGAATCTATGAAAAGCGTAGATAATTATTTGAAAAGACATATGGTGAATCCCGGAATTACAGGCTGGGCACAAATTAATGGATGTAGGGGAGAAGTGAGAACGCATGAAGAAATGGAGCAAAGAGTTAATTTTGATCTTTATTATATTCATCGTTGGTCTTTTAGTTTAGATCTTCAAATAATTTTACAAACCATTATTAAAATGCTTCGTGATACTGACGCATATTAAAAACCACTAAAATGCATCAAAAAAAGTTTTTCTCAATCATTGCAAGCATATGTTTTATTTTCTTGTTAAACAGTAACATAGTTTATAGCCAAGTAGTTTCTCATCAGGTTTCTGTTATAGACTACTTAGGCAGGATGGCTCAAAAAGGCAATATTGAATTCAATGATTTTATTAAACCGATTGATCGTAAAATGATTTATCAAAAACTCATTGAATTAAAAGAAAATAAAGAGCTTTCTGATATTGAAAAAAAAGAGTTGGACTTTTTTTTAAAAGGTTTTCTTCTAGAAAATCCACAATGGAAACAAGAAACACCTCAATGGGCTTCTGCGAAGCAATTTATTTCAACACCACTTGTACAACAAAATGTATTAGCCTACAAGGATAAAGATTTTGGTTTAATGCTAAATCCCGTGGGGAATTTTACAATAGAGACGCACAATGGCAAGTTAAATACAATTCAAGGAAAGGGTTTACAGTTAATTGGGTATGCAGGAAAATTGATTGGTTTTCAATTGAGTTTTCTAGATTTAACGGAGCAAGGAAGATTTGATTCTTCTCGTTTAGACAATGAGTTGCCAGGATTTGTAAGAAAGACATCTACTAATCCTTCTTTGTTGAACTACTCTCAAATGAATGCAACCATTAGTTTGAAATTAAATAAAGCTATTTTTAGTGTAGGTCAAGACCAACATATTATGGGCTATGGTGCAAGTGGTAATATTGTATTGTCTGATAAATCACCTGCTTATCCTTTTTATGCTTTACAATATCAACCTAGTAAATGGTTGAGATTTCATTATATGCATGCTTGGTTGCAATCAGGTGTTTTTGATACAAGAGGAACTTATAATCTAGAGAATAAAGTGTATGGGGGCATTAGACAAAAATATCTCCCCAAATATTTTGCAACGCATTCTGTGGAAATTACTCCAACCAAAGGTTTGAATATTAATATTGGAGAATCAATGGTATATAGTGATCAATTAGAATTGGCCTATATGTTACCAATTACTTTCTTCAAGGCTTTTGATAATCAAAAATATGCTGACAATATTTTAACGGGATCTAATGGTCAATTTTTCTTTGGCTTTAGTAGCCGTAATCAATTACCGAATACACATATTTATGGTCAGTGGATGATTGACGAAATTAGATTAGGTACCATTTTCAATGCTGGTAGCTCTCGCAATCAATTGGGTTATCAACTGGGCGTCTCTGTGACAGATTTATTCAAGCACTACCTTACTCTTCGTGCAGAATATACCAGACTCAATCCATTTATGTATCGTAATTTTATTGCTGCTCAGAACTATTCCAATGCCAATTTTAGTCTAGGAGACTGGATGGGTTCCAACTCCGATAGGTTATATCTTAGCGCCTCATTGCACCCAATGGCCAATTTAAACCTGAAAGCATTTGCCTATACCATGCGAAAAAATGGGGAACCAAGTATTGAAATTCAATATTTTGCTCAACCCCAACCCAAATTTGGCTTTGATCCATTGTATAAAAGAACCAGGATGGGTATAGAGGCCCAATGGGAAGTATGGAATAATTTGTTTTTGAACTTTGGATACTTAAAGTCTTATCAAAAAGCCAATAATGGGGGTACCAAATGGCTAACACATGCTAGTTTCGGCATTTGCTGGAATAAATTTTAGTACTTTTACATATATAAGTAGATCATAATGACATCATTTATTGCAAAAGCAAAACCTATTTTGATATTGGTTGCCCTTTTTTTTGTGGGTAGCCTTCAAGCACAAGATTTAAAGAGCCTAAGAATCAACCAATTATCTGATCAACAAATGATGCAGATTTGGCAACAATTCTCTTCAAAGGGTATGTCTGAATCTGAGGCAATGAAGATGATGGTGCAAAAAGGCTTGGGTCCAAATGAAGTGGGTTTGTTCAAGAAAAGATTGGTGGGGCTTCAGGCATCCCAAAAATCCAAATTTGGTTTAAGTGCTTCTAGCAAATCTTTGATTAAAGACACTTCGATGTTTTTACAAGATTCAAGTTGGATTAATGAGGTTCCTTCTTTCAGGATTAATGATAAATATTACGGGTATAATTTTTTTAGTAATCCGAATACTGCTTTTGAACCTAATTTAAATTTGACTACTCCTAAAAACTATATTTTAGGTCCTGGAGATGAATTGAATATTACTTTAAGTGGATTGAACGAAACAGATATCAATGCCAAATTAAATCGTGATGGCATGATTAGAGTAGAATATGTAGGTTTAATTTCTTTAACTGGCTTAACCATTGATCAAGCAAAGCAAAGAATATTTACAAGAATGGCCAGATCCTATCCTGCTTTAAGTTTAGGAAAAACAAAATTAAATATTAGCCTCTCTAATCTAAGATCTATTCGTGTAACTGTGATTGGAGAAGTTGAAAGGCCAGGTGCATACCAGGTTTCTTCTTTAGCTACTGTGTTTAATGTGTTATATCTTACTGGTGGTCCCACTATTAATGGTTCATTAAGAAATATTCAAGTGGTTCGTAATAATAAAACTATTGCTACCATCGACTTATATCCTTTCTTACAAAAAGGTTTATTAAATTCAGATACTAGATTGGAAGATCAGGATGTTTTAGTTTTTACACCAACCTTAAAACGTGTTGAATTAGCAGGTATGGTTAAAAGACCAATGGTGTATGAATTACTTCCTAATGAAAATTTAGCACAAGCTTTAGCATATGCTGGTGGTTTTAGTGACTCTGCTTTCACTGATAGATTAAAAATTGTACAACTGCAAGGAAGAGAAAAATTATTCAAGGATATTGAACAAAGTTCTTTTGTGAATTATATTCCAATGCAAAGCGATTCTATTTATGCAGAACAAATGCAACCTTTGTTTGAGAATAAAGTAACTATTACTGGCGCAGTATATCGTCCTGGTGAATATGGATATACGCCACAATTGTCTTTACAATCTTTGCTTAAAAAAGCAGATGGACTAAGAGCAGATGCATTTTTAACTAGAGCAATTATTAAAAGAGTTGGTGCCAATAGAGAAAAAACAATTCTCTCTGTAGATTTAACTACATTAAATACAAATGACATAACATTAAGTTCTGAAGATTCTATTCATGTTTTTGCTAAAGAAGATTTAGTGGATCAACAATATGTTACCATTGACGGTAATGTTCGCAATCCAGGAAAAATATTGTTCAGAAAAGGTATGCAAATACAAGACTTGATTGCCTTAGCAGGTGGATTTATGAATGATGCTGCATATCACAGAATAGAATTGTCAAGAATTGAAAAAAATAGAACCGACCAAATGAGTAATCAAATGGTTGATTTAATGAAATTAGAATTAGATGCTTCTTTAACCAATAAAGACGCAAAAACTTTATTAGAGCCTCAAGATTATATTTATGTTCCAAGATTGTTGAATTATAAATTTATTGGGGATGTAAAAGTTAGAGGAGAAGTTTTATTTCCAGGAAATTTTGCACTAGAGCGTCGTGATGAAAATATACAAGATATCATCAATCGTGCTGGAGGTTTATCTCAATACGGTTCTTTAAAAGATTTACAAGTTTTTAGAAATGGAACAAGAATTGGCGTAAATCTTGAAAGAAATGCTGCTAGGGATATGGGATTGTTGATGTTGCCTGGTGATAGTATTTTTGTTTCAAGAAATGATCCATATGTTGAAATTGCAGGTGCTGTATATAATCCTCAATTAATAAGATATGAATCAAGTAGTTTCAAGTCATATATTTCAGCAGCTGGTGGTGTAAAAAATAGAGCATCTTTATCCAAAGCCTATATACAATATAGTAATGGCATTAATAGAAAGACAACCAAATTCTTATTCCTTAAATTTTATCCTAAAGTAAAATCTGGAAGTAAGATCATTATACCAGAAGTGCCTGAAAAACAAAAAGGATTAACTATTGCAGAAATTACTGCATTCACTTCTATTATTTCTGGATTGGTAAGTTTAGCGGCCATCTTAAAATTATAATCTAATGAACCTAAAGAACGATACTTCTAATTATCCTTATGAACAACCTTTTTCATTCACTAGTTGGTTGAAAGGATGGATGAACACAATAAGTATAGTTTTAAAGGCTCATTTAAAATTAGTTTCATTAGTTGTTCTTATTGGTTCTATACTTGGTTTATTATATAGTATTTACAAGCCTGTTAGATATAATGCTGAAATTACTTTTTCTGTAGAAGACAGTAAAAGTATTGGAGGTGGTTTACTTTCTTCTTTAGGAGGTTCTTTAGGAATGGATATCGGAAGTATTGCTGGTTCTGGTAATGGTGTTTTATCTGGTGACAATGTACTTTCTTTATTGAAGAGTAAATCCATGATGGCACAATGTTTAAAAACACCTTATGGAGATTCAACCAATCAATATGCAATTGCTGATAGATATGCAGATGTTTATGGCTTAAGAGAAAGTTGGAAAGGAGATAAAAAAATTGGTAGATTAGTTTATTTCGGTAAACCTGATGCAGATATTCGTTTACAAGATAGCTTATTGAAAATTATCATCAAGAGAATTGAAGAAAAGGAATTAAGCATCATCAAGCCAGATAAAAAATTAAACTTCTTCAATATCGCTGTTAAAACTAAGGATGAGTTAATGAGTTTATTGATTACTCAAAGACTTATCAAAATTGCTACAGAGTTTTATGTGAATGCTAAGGTGGGCAGGTTAAAAAACAATATCAATCGTTTAGAAAAAAGAACTGATAGCATTTCTCGCATCTTAAATCAACAAACCTATACCGCCACAGAAGATGCCCGATTATTATTGAATGTCAATCCTGCTGATGTAAATGCACCCGTATATTCAGAAATTTCTCAAAGGGACAAGATGGTCCTTACCACCATTTATGCCGAATTAATGAAAAATCTAGAAGTTTCGAAGGCTGCTTTGATTCAGGAGACACCTACGGTACAAATCGTAGATCAAACAGGATTTCCCCTTGAGAGAATAGAGGTGAAATGGTACCAGGGAATCTTAATTGGCGCCTTTCTTTCCTTTATGACAATTTTATCTTATCTGTTGGTTAAAAAGAAGGATTAGCCATTCATTTTTCTGTTTCTTGCACCTTTTTCATAAAATATTCATTTTAAATGAATTATTATAATTTTATACTATGTAATTGATTGATTTTCAATATTTAATTACCAAAAATTATACTTTATATATAAAATGTTAAATATTTTGAAAAACTAATATCATTTCTGTCTTATATTTATTTCGGAATTAAAACCAAACCTAAACTATTTCTTGTTATTGCCCCCAGATAACAGTGGTTGTTTTATGCACTAAAACCATGTTATTATGAGTCGTAATTTTTTCTTAAAAGGAATTGCTTCAATTCTTTTTGTATCTGCAATTTTAGTTTCTACTGCAAATGCACAGTCTGGTAAAAGATGGATTGTAAAGTCTGGTTATACAGGCACTAGTACAGATACCCTTGCATCTATTAAGGCAGCTGTAAATGGTGCTGGACAATCAGACACAGTTATTGTGTTAGATGGTACTTATAAAGAGAAAATCTCTTTTTCAAAATGGGCTAGTCCAGGAAATAGAAAATTAGTTTTAGCATCTGCCTTTTTATTAGATGGCGATAAAAACCATATTGAAAATACCATCATCAGTGGTGCTGGTATAACTCAAAATTCTCAAAATGATGTTTTGGTTGCGTCATATGGAGAAAATAGAGATAGTACATACTTTAAATTTATTGGATTTACTGTAGATAGCGCAAGTAAATGGGCTTTAGACATTGAGGGAGGTTTAGTGGATAATGTTATATTGAAAAATTCTGGATCAACTGGATCAATTCCATTTTTCTTTAGAGGGACAAAAATCAGAAATGTCACTGTATTCAATAATATTGGTGTAACTATTTTTGGTTTTCAAGAAGTAGGTTCACAAGGAGATAATGCACCAATCTGGGAAATTGAATCTTCATTATTTTATAATAATAAAGCTTTGTCTTCCAATACAGAAAGAGATAGTAGAGGAGGGCCTTGGGAAACGAAAAATTTAGGTGGTATTATTTGGAGTGTTAATAATACTAAGGGAAAACTATTTAATAGTATTTTCTATAATAATAGTGGTGATAATATTATAGTTTCTGCAGGACAAAGGCCTTCGGATAGTTTGGATGTAATTAATAATATTTTTTATAAGAATAACACAAAAACATTTTACTTTTTAAACTGGAATGGTGTATTTGGACAAAATAACTTTACAGCAAGAATTATTAATAATATTATTGATAATAATTATGAATTAGCTTCTTCGAACACATCAAGTGAATTTGCATGGGGTGATGGAAATGGAAAGCCAACAGAATATTACTTAAAAAATAACTTGCTTGCGAAAGAGATTGACAGAAGATTAGGAACAACATCCAACTTTTCTAATTCATTTACATTTAGTTATGATACTGCATCTCATATAATTGGGGTAGCAAAATTTAAGGATACTGCAAACAAAGATTTTAGTTTTCTTAATACCAGCCCTGGTATTGGTGCAGGTAATGCAAGTTTAGCTCCTTCTAAAGATTTCAAAGGTAATGCTAGGCCTAATCCAACTGGGTCAATTGTAGACATGGGCGCTGTTGAATCTTCTCTAGCTATGCCTACACCATCAATTACTTCAATCCAAAAGGCAATTTCAAGTGGTAAAAAGGCAAATAAAATCAACTTTTTAGTTTTCAATAATCCAAAAGTAGATTCTGTAATTATTTATAGAAGTACAGTTTCGGCAGATACAGCAACAATATTATCTTCTGCAGGTACCTATTCTCAAACCAATAGAAAAGATACCATTGCATACAATACTTCTGGCTTATTTATCGATACTGCTGGAATTACTGACGGTACTAAATATTATTATACAATTAAGTCTTACAATAACACACTTGATTTATATTCAGCTGCAAGTATAGTAGACAGTGTAACTACTTCTGCTTCTGCTAGCACCGTTAGTGTAACTACAGGTGTTACTTTAACCAATTCAGGAAGATCTTCTGTTGCAATTACTTGGACATCAGCCAATATTTATACAGGAACTTATTCTGCTACAAGACAGAATTTTTATATTGATATTTATAGATCTTTAGGCGATAATACTGCAACCTTATTCGCCTCTATAAAAGATACATCAAACACTTATTTAGACAAAACAACTCAACCAGCAACTAAGTACACCTATTATTTAGTCAACAGAGATGCAAATGGTGTTGTTTCTGACTCTAGTTTAAATAAATCTATTACAACAGGTTCTGCTACTTCAAAAATTAAAATATTTACAGGACCTTCTGGAAATGATAATACTGGAGATGGCTCTTTAAGTCTTCCATATAAAACAATTCAATATGCGATTGATCAATCTTTAAGAGGTGATACTGTAATTGCATTGGCTGGAACTTATACTGAAAAAATTAAAATAACTCCAGGCTTAGTATTTGGTTCTAAATATCTAATTGATAATACTGACACTGCTTCTATAAGATCAACCATCATTAGTGCACCAAGCAATTTAACAGGAAATATTATTTCATATGCAGCAGCAGAAACCAATGGTGTTAGCATTTGGACGAAATTGATAGGATTGAGTTTTAAAAATGCACCTGGAAAAGGTAAAATGCTTATTAATACTCAACAACAATGGCAAAAATATTTATTGATTGATAAATGTATTTTCTCTAACAATGGTTATAAAGAAATACAAGCTGTTGAAGGTAGAGATGCTAACCAAGACTTTATATATGCGCAATTCCAAGATAGCACCATTATTCAAAATTCTATTTTTGAAAATAACTCAGGAAAATTGCGATTAGATGGTCAAGGTATTGTTATTAAGAATAATATTTTTAGAAATAATAATACTGAAATTACTAAAGCTAATAATGTTTGGTGTGGAACAGGTATTATGGAAGGTTGGTTTGCAGGCCTTACACTTTCCGGTAATATATTTTCAAACAACGGCATTACTCAAAATAATGATCAATGGCAATTTTTTGTAATCAACTTGGGTGGTAATTCATCCGATTCAATGTTCATTACAAATAATACATTCTATAAGAATAATGCTACATTATTTACATTCCACAATCCATCTCCTAATACTCATATTACAAATAATATTTTTTATAAAAATAATCTAGACTTTTTCCCAAATAATACTGCATCAGATTTTTATGTAAAAAACAATGCATTTACCTCAAATCCTGAAAACACAAGATTGGGAAGTTTGGCAAGTGTTAGTTTTGCAAATAACATGATCATCGAAAAAAATCCTTTTGAAGATTCAGTTGTTAATTTTACATTAGACCCAACTTCAAATATTATCAATAGTGGTATTAATTTATTTGGATCTAAAAACACAAAGAGTGTAGATGCTACAGATTTATACGGAAATTCAAGACCAGGCCCATCTGGAACAAATTCCGATATCGGTGCAGTAGAATCCCAATTTGGATTTGCTCCACCGCTTCTTACATCCTTAGATGGAGGAAATAAAAGTATTATTGTAAAATGGAAAAAGCCTCAAAATGGAACGATTGATGGATATGAAATCTTTAGATCTACTTCTACAATTCCTTCAAATGTTTCTTCTCCAACATTCACTATTAATAATGTAGACAGTTTATTAATTACTGATACTGCATTAACTAATTTGACAAAGTATTTTTATAGAATTAGAGCGTTTAAAGGAACAACAACCAAATCTTATAGTGCCTTATCAAATGAATTATTTGCACAACCTAATGTTCCCCCAACAGCTGTAGATACATTATCTGCTTTTGCTGGACCTAGAAGTATATTGTTAAAATGGACGGACTCGGTAGCAAAAAGAAAGTATAATGTATATAGAGGTGCAGATGCTACATCTTTAGATAAAATTGCAAGTAGTGTTGATACTACAATGTATATTGATAATGGACTAACTGCAAATACTAAATATTTCTATTACATCAAAGTGGCGGATAGTGTTGGTACAACCAGTGCAGCTTCTAAAATTGCATTCAATACACCAAATTCTGTTTGGGTAATTGATACTACAGGAAAGTCAAGCCATAATGGTTCAGATAAATATCCTTTAAAATCAATTCAATATGCAATTGATAATAGTGCGTCTGGAGATACTATTTTATTAAACAATGGTACTTATGTCGAAGATTTACAAATTTTCAATAAAACTGTTGTACTAAAAGCTAGAAACTTAGGTAAGGCAATTATTAATCCTTTAAGTCCAAGCTCTAAACCAATTTTGAATATTCAAGACCAAAATCAATGGGGCCAAACTATTTATTCTAAGCCTCAAAATAAAATAATTGGGTTGGTGTTTTCTGGTAGTACTTATACTAATTGGAGTAATATGCCTCCTGCTGCTATCAATATTAATTTTAATTCTAATCCAATTTTCGAATCTTGTACATTCTCTAATAATGGTTCACAATATGTATTTAATATTGATCAATCTGCTCCTTTGTTTATTAATAGTTTGATTATTAATAATACAACGCAGAATGGCATATTTAATATTCAATATGTAGATACCAATCAGGTAAAAACAAAAGTGCCAAAATTTGTCAATAGCATTTTTGTAAACAACTCTTCTTTTAGCAATAATGGCGGAGGAGCAGAAAAAGGGGTAGTGATTTTTAATTCAATCATTACAGAGAATGGCTACAATAATAATTTCAATGAAAAATTATTTAGAGTTGAAAATTCTATAGTGGATAATGCTAAATTCGTAGCTCAAAACGCGACTAATCAAGTAATTGACCCGCAGTTTGTAAATAGTGCTGCATTTGATTATAGTTTATCTCCAAATTCACCTGCATTAGGTAAAGGAGCTACTCGATTAATTTTAACAGGCTCTAATTCTTCTGATACTTTAAATGCATTAACTTATGATTATAATTATAATGCAAGACCTAATCCAACTGGTACTAAAATTGATTTAGGCGCTTTTGAGAGCAAGTATAGTGTAGCTGCACCTCAAATCTCTAGATTACAAAAATCTGCTAAGAATATTACTTTAACTTGGGAAAATCCAGTGACTTCAAATACTTATACTTCTGTACAAGTGTATAGAGATACAGTAAGAACTTCATTGGATACAATCGCTCCATTAAGTAATATCACTGTGGATGTAACAAAAAATACCATTTCTGATGTATTGCCATCAGATAAAGAATATTTCTATGCATTAAAAGCTACAATAGGTTCAGGCAATGCTGCAGTAAAAACAGGTTTGAGTAATATCAAAACTTCTTTAGATACTGTTTTTGTGCCTGCATTATCATTTGCATTAGACACCGCTTCATTTAATGTTAGATCTGGAAGCAGAAATAGTAATCATGTAGCAAGTGCAATGAACTTGATTAATATCAGTGCTGATAGAACTCCAACTTTACCTAAATTGATTTTATATTCTCAAGAATTTAAATCAGTAGATAGTACAAGAGGAGGTGTTGCTTCTGATTCTATGAGCGTATTAAATATTGCAAAAGTATCTGCAAACAGTACCAATATTAAATTTAGCTTAAATAAGGTTACTAATTTAGCGAAGGGTAAAGCTGATTATATGCAGATATTAAACCCAATGAATGTGAATGGAGATGATGATGTTGATTTTGTAACCATCTTTAGAAAAAATGGCAATCAACAAAATAATACCCAGTTAGCATATTTGGTAAATAATAATAGCTTAACATTTAATATTGATACAACTAATGCTCCAAGGAATTTCATGGATATGAATAATACCTGGGGTGTGCAAACGAACTTTACTTATAAGTGGAATCAAAAAACCTTCCCTTATTATGAATGGAATACATCTGTAGGTCAATCTGTAGAATCTGCAGCAGAATATATGGACGGTAATTTTGATGGAAAAGAGGAATTGATTGCTTCAATGCATCAGGTTAAATGGGAGCCAAATGCTTCAATTAATTTTACTAATACTTCACTTCAAAACGTTAATTCAGCATTAAAATTAGTAAAGTTCGTGGATGTGAATAATGATGGTATTCCTGATATATTTGGTATGACCAACTGGGGTGGAGCAATTGGCTTAGGTCAAACAAATGGTAATCCTTTAGTAGTATTTGTATCTAATAAAAAAGACGGTAAATTCTACATGTACAATACTGGATTGAATGTGGATTGGAGTGCAAACTTATTTATTGGCGATTTTAATAGCAATAGAAAAGTTCAAATCTTCACTAGAGTGAATGGCGGTAGTTATAGATTATATGATTTAGATGCTAGTTTTAGTGCAGCTAATGGAAACATGCAATTTACTGGTTCGGTAAATGATGGTAAAGTGACTATTGGTGATATCAATAATGATGGTTTCCAAGACATTATCACTGTAGATAACTCTAATTCTATTTACGCATATATCAATAACCACTTGAATGGTTTTGTGAAAAAATCAATTGGAGCAATTCCATTTAATTCAAATTCAACTTGGTCTCTATTTAACTTGAGATTAATGGATTTAAACAATGATGGCTTCAAGGATTTATTATGGATGGAAAATCAACCTGAAGCTGATGGTAATGTAAATTGGAATAGTAATAATTATGTAGTTAAGTCTTGGTTACAAACAGCTGGAACAGATGAATTTAAACCAACAGCACCTGCTGCAGTAAGTTCATCTGACATTAAAGTAACTAATAATGGCTATAAAGTAAAGATCAAATGGACTCCAACAAAAGACAAGATTGATCCATATTTATATGCAAATCTTAAGGTAGATACCTTAGATACTTATAAGAATGCATTTATCAATAATGCATATAATTACAGAGCATCTGATCCAACTATTCCAATTATTGTGGATCGTGCTGTGGCAAGAAATTATCCTGACTCTTTAGAGTTCTCTGATATTAATATTTCAAGCAAGAAGCCTTATTATATTTCCTTACAAATGGTGAATAAATTTGGCCAAGCTTCTAATTTTAGTACCAAAGTATTCTCTCCATCTGATCCTTTACAAAGTGTTGAAAATGCAATCCCTGGATTATACAATGCTAAATTCTCTTGGGGTGATTACAATAATGATGGATTATTAGACCTTGCTGTAATGGGTCAAAATGATGACTTAGGTAATGTGACTAAAGTGTATCAAAACAATGGTGGAACATTTACAGATTTAAATCTAACCAATAAGTCATTTAGAT
>JACCDX011251187.1_pt1 | contig 19517 bp, 29 predicted proteins | sample 7449681 | NCBI WGS metagenome assembly JACCDX01 (sample SAMN15323450, study PRJNA562643) | freshwater metagenome | isolation source: river surface water | place: USA:Blue River Watershed | collected 2017-08-18
CGCCTCATTCCAGAAGTAGCGGGGTTGCCCTACTGGGTTGCGTTGAATGAGTGGCAGGCGCTGCAAGGGCACTGGCTCGCTACTGCTTGCATTGATACTAACGAAGTTCACAGAATGAAATCATCCTCCTGATTGTCTTCCGCATCACGCAGCAGATTTCGATAAACAGGTTCTTTGCCGATATAACCTTGCGCGACGCAGAATTTACGGTAGTCAGCAAAGTTCATTTGTGTACCGGGTGATGGCGTATCGAGGTCTTCGATTGTCCAGTAACCCTTAGCGATACCGTCGCGAAGAATTTTGACTGCGGATGCGGTGTCAAATGTGCGTTTCATTGTTATCAAAATTCAGTTTCTTTGTAGCTGCCCATTGAAGACAACTTGCCCCACACTTTCTCCTTGACAGCTTTGCGCTGTTCCTCTTCGGCCAGGGGGTGCTTGACAAACCTTGACGAACGAGGGCTGTTGGGATCCTCATCGCCTGCATTGGGGCAGAACGTCCAGAACAGACCGTCCGAGTCGTAGCGACCAACAGGGTGACCATGGCAAGCCTCGGGGGGCGGCGTGGTGCTGTTAATGGCTACGTACTGGATTGAACGGCTTTTGCTGTCGGCGCATTGCCAGACGTACTTCCCGCTGTGTTGCGGTGCGAACAGTTTCATGTTGAGACTCAATTAAGAAGGGTGAACAGGACAGTGATCAGTCGTCGATCACCCAGCAGCCGTTTTCCTCGTCATACCACTTGCCGCTGCGTTGCGCCTGGTGCTGCTCCAGGTAGATCTCGTACTTGCCATCACGAAGCCAGCGAAACAGGTCAGGAAGGCTCCCTACGAACTCGTCAGCACTCTTCTTGCGCTTCTGCTCCTCAATCGCCCTTCTAGCGGCTTCCAGGAGCCTCTCAGGAGGTTCCTCCTTGGTGATCGCCTTCCACTCGTCAAATGCCTTGGGCTTGGTCTGAGAGGAGACACGATCAGGGGCTGACTGGTACAGCTTCCAGAAGGCTTCAAACGCTTCGGAATACGCCTGACGCTTGCGCTGTTTTGGCGCTTTCGGCGTTTTCGTTAACGAATTTCCGACCGTATATTTATTTTTATTAGAAATTAATTCTTCTTCTAGATTAATAAACATAGAAGAAGAGGCTTCGCTCCCGTTCGGTCGCTCCGCCAGCGTAGCAGACGTGTCAACACTTTGCTCCAGCACAAGGGCGCAGAAGCTAGACAGGGACAGGGATTCGGGTTTTTTGAGGAGCAGTTTTTCGGCCACCCCATCCGGTAAACGCAGGTAAACAGGCTTTGGCATTTGCTTGCGGATGCTTGCTGGTTGCTAAAGAAGCTGGCGAAACGTAGCACGGGTGTTAGGTGGTGGCAAGCTTGCAATCGCTAGCAATGTGCTAACAAACACAGTCTCAACAAATTCTTCTGAGACTCAACCCAATCCCAGAAATCAGAGTATGGTGGTCTGGTACTACAGCCTTCAACATGGCCATCACCCTCACCCCTAAAGCCGCAACCACCAAGACCGTCATGCTGCAGATCGACCCTGATCTGTACGTACGCATTAAGACCATCGCCAAGCAGCACAACATGGCTGCCGCCGTCGCAATGCGTCAGATCCTGGAGCAAGGGATCAACGAGATCGAATCCAACCTCGGCTGATGCTCTTGAACACTCCCGTCTTCCCAAACCTGGCGGGAGTCATCACTCTCTCTGACGTAAAGCAGAAAGGGTCTGGCTCCTACGCCGCCGATTACGTCCCCTGGGCAAAGGTCACGCAGCTCCTCAATGAGCACGCCAATGGTTGGCTCCCAGAGCTGATCACCGCCGACGACAGCACCTACGTCCACAAGGCACCTAACGGCACCGGTTACCTCTGTATCCAGTTCGTCAACGGGAACTGCTCAACTCCGATTTGGCCTTACGCCATCACGGACAACAGGAACAATCCCATCCCCTACGAAAAGATCAGCGCACGCGATCTGGCCGATTCACACCGTCGTGGATTGTGCTCTGCCGCTGCTGCTTTCTTCTCGTTGGCCTACGAACTGTGGGCGCGTGATGAAGTCGCCCAGGCTTCTAGCACTGAAACTGTTGAGACTCAACCTGAGATTCAACTGCAACAGGACACGCCCAAGCCTGCGGCACGTCAACGCAAGGCACCTGCCGCTACTCCTGAACCACCTGCACCTGTCAACATCCAGCAAGACTTGATCAACACCGCCGTTGATCTCATTCAGTCCAAACTGGATCGCACTGCTCAAATCGCTTGGATCGCTGATAAAGCCACCAAGTGGAACCTTGATGCAGCAGGCAGTAAATTGCAGCAAATGACCGTTGATCAGCTTCAAACCTGTATCGACGAGCTGAGCGGCAAACCTGATCTCAAGAAATGATGGCTACCCCCGCAGGAAACAAAATGCGGGTGCAAGTGCTTCTTGACCCTGATGCGTTCAGTGCTATGCAGCGCGAAATCATTCAGCGTTACGACACTCCGCACAGGGTCACCGTTTCTTCTCTCGCAAACGAGATCATCAAATCTCACTACGCAATCCTTGATCCTGACAATGGCTGATTTTGAATCGGCATTTGATGCCAAATTCACGCTTTTTGATGTGCGTGAAAAGAAGAGTGAGCGTGCTCCTGACAAAACAGGCACACTTGAAATTGAACTGTCAGAAGCCATGAAACTGGCTGAATACCTGACGGCTCATCCTGGTGAAGATGGTTATGGCGGCAAGACCGTCATCAAGATTCCCGTGTCCGCTTGGAATGCTCGTTCTCAAGGCGGCACAGAATACATCAACGGTAAGATCTGGGCGAAAAAGCCTGATCACAACACTTCACCTGTGTTCTGATGGATCGGGATCAATTCGTTGCGCTGCTCAGGGAACAGCAAAAGCAAATTGCTGCAACTGATCACCTGATCGCTCAAATGCAATACAACGAATCCATTGGCTACTCACAAGCTGATGAACGTCGTTTAAATGCCCTTGCTGATCTGCTCTTTGCAGCCAACGAATCCCTGATCGGCAGCTACTACAAGCTCAAAGACGATGCCGCTACCTGATTTTGACGAGCTGTTTCCTGATCAATTAGCACCCAATACGGGTCCCGGCATCTCTTACTGCATCTCACCTAATGCTCGGATGTTTGACTACGAATTGGTTTTACCCGGCGAGCGTCGCATGCGCGGCTGCATCCGTGCTGTTAATCAAAAGGACGCTGAACGCATCCTTCAAAACCGACATCCCAATGCCACCATTTGCAGCATCGGCAAAGGGCAGCGAATTATTGCTTCAGGCAAGAAGGCTTGATCCTTCTTAGCGCCCGGCATTGAAGGGGTTTCCCATGACCCGATGTTTCTGCCTTGTGATGCATGCCACTGCTGGGGGCAAGCGGTGGGGGCACATGCCTCTCACATGAAATCTGGTTCCCGTCGAGGACAAGTGGTGCTTCCAACGTTCGGAACGTCCATTCGCCACCTGTAAGGAACTGTTCATGTAAGTCCGGGACTTTTTTCTTTTCTCCTTACCTCATTACCGTGAAACTCAAACTCACCAGCAAACTGCTCAAGTCCTGCCCCAAATTCCTTGACATCGGCGTCAAGTCGAATGGCGCCCAGGATGTTTCTGCGATGCAGAACAGGGAGGATTTGATTCATGCCTTGTACAGCATTGATGGCCGTAACAAGCCTTCACACCCTCAACACGGACTGCTGACTGGGCTGTGGCAAAAGTACTTCAAGGGTTGATGAAGGCGTTCTTTAAGTTGCCCCGCTACCGTTCGAGTAGATGGGTGCCCGTCATGGCTGCTCCTAACGCCGACTTTCAGTTCACTGAAGGGCACATCAGGATTCTCCTGTGGATGTGTGACTCACATCAGGATTGGATTGATCAAGCTGCAGCGCAAATCATGCAGAACGGTGAAATGCCGTCTGATAACTTGATGCGTTGTCGCGAGGGAATTGCGGACCTCAAATGTTGGGGTCTTCGTTTGATGGAGGTTATAGAAGATACCCCTGATGATGAATACGATGATGATGATGACGACGAGGAGTACGACGATGAGTATTCATCGGAACTGGAAGATTTCATCGACGATCTCGAAGCCCAATGGCGCATGGATCGACGTGCTGGAAGACGGTCCTTACATCCTGTACAGAAGCTGCGCAGGTGGTTGCTGTCGTTACTCGGATGATCTTTGGATGGCTGAGATTTACATCGAGCACCTGACTGCTGCGATGGTGCCTAGCCCTCCCGAACAATAGCCTTCTGCAAAATATCGCTTTCAAGGTCAGGTCGACCCAAGTTTCTCGCCGCTTCAGCAGCTAGCCATTTTGTTATGGTTCGTTGCTGATGCAGCATCGTGTTCAGCAACAATGCAGCGTTGTATATCCCCTTGATATCGCCATCACGCAGCCACTGATCAAGCATCTTGCATGTAGCGGCTTCTGAGAACTCGCTTTCGGTAGTGCGTTCAATCGGATGCCAGTCCATAAGCTTCTCCAGCAGCCTGTACCGCCATACTCTCAGTATCAAAGCACCCTAGTAGGTAAAAAACAGTGTTTTGTTTTATAAACCACGCACGCCAATAACCGGAGACGCCAAGCGACACCCATACGGCACCGACGCCGTCTTTACTGAATTGTCCAGGAGTCACCGTTTTTCTTCTTTCTTCCGTCGTCAATCCTGCCTACGATTGTTGCAAAGAGGGAGGCGCCATGCACTCTTGGATCGACGAGACTAGTCTGATCCCCAAAAGAGAAACAAGGGCGCGATTTAGGTTAAAAATTTTTGATGCTTTCCAAGGTAAATGTGCTTATTGCGATGAACACGCGCAGTCGTTAGACCACGTCATTCCGCGTCATCGTGGTGGGCAAACCGTAATAGAGAACCTAGTGCCAGCATGCCTGCGCTGCAATGGATCCAAAGGATCAACAGAATGGACACTTTGGTATAGAGAGCAAGATTTTTATTCAGTTGATGCAGAAATTGCAATCTGGAAATGGACTTATCAGTTCAGGGATTTACCTTAGACGCTGATACTGTTTTGTCGTTGTTGTAGTGTCCAGTTTCAGCGTAACTTTTGAGTGGTTTTTCACTCATTTCAAAGAAAATAATCTGCCCGATTTTTAGGCTGGGATACGACGGTAATGAATGCATTCTGCGTGCATTCTGCAGCTCCAGCGTCAGCTTTGAGCCATGCCAGCCGGGATCACACCAGCCAGCCAGCATGTGCGAATAGCCCTCACGCGCCCTGCTGCTCTTCAGTGCAAACTGGCCTGACACATGCTCCGGCAGATCAAAGGTCTCCTGCGTTTCGGCCAGCACAAACTCGCCAGGACGTAGCCAGTAAGGATCCTGGGCGCTGTAGCAAGACAAATCAACGATCTGCATCTGCATGTTCAGCGGATGCTCCACCATCAGATGATCACCGAGCAGCACATCAATTGATGCGGGATTCAGCAGGCTGTCATCAAAGGGGACGACCATGCCGTGCCCCTCGCACAGTGCACGGATCTGCCAATCACAGAGAACGGACATTAATGCGTCAATAATCCCATCGGATTCTAGGACGACCTAGTCTCATTCCGATGTGAACGAAACCTTTTGCAGCACCATAACCTACACTATATGGATAAGTTTTGTCCACATACTCTTGCACCTTGTAGATGTCCACGCCTTGGATGTAAAAGTCCACAGCGCCAACACCGGTCATGTTGTACAAATGCTCAGACTGACTAGCGCCACCAATGGCCTTGTTGACAGCAGGTGGACGATGACCAGAAGTAATGATCAATGGCTTACCACCAAAGTGAGCACGTACCTTCTCTAGGTATTTGCACATTTCAAGTGCTGTATCACATTGTTCTTGACGAGTGAAACGACGCCTCTCGTCATTCAGCGTGAATTCACCGTAGGTAATGTTTGATGTAATCCTGAAGCTGAATGGCTTGTCAGGTGTAAACCTTTCTTTTTGAGTAGGTTTGCCTTGCACGTGCTGATCCATCAGCTTGATCAACTTGTCAGCATATGTTGGGTCTGTTGCATACCCTTCCTTCACAAGCCAACGAGCAGCTTCCTCTCTTGTGCTGGCACGGTTACAACCCTGATAAATATTGAAATCTTTGTACCAACGTTCGACAAGGTAATAAACACAAGTCTCAAGATCTGGGAAATCAATAAAACTATCTTGAATCGTCACCCAATTGCCGTTGATATATTCCTTTGTGCTACGTGTTGTTCCTGATCCTTTCAAGCCAAAGTAGTTATTCTCACCAGACAAGTGTTTGCCATAACCTGACTCAAGCGCCCACTGCGCAGCAACAAGTTCAGGGAATTTTGCACCAGCTTTCTTTGCAGCTGCATATACACCATCCCAGTTATTAGCAAACTGATCTTGCCGCCCAGCTTGGCTCCACGTTTTAAACCACTCCTGATCCCTATTAAGGATTCCAGGCGCACGCTTCAATAACGCTGCTTCTAATTCAAAGATCGCTGCAGTCTGATGCGGCAACTCCTTGTAATACTTGAACAGATCAACTAGCCGCAGGGGGTTCTGGGTCGTCATCATTCCAAGGGGATGAGATTGACATGGGTCCACCTAGCAAACGACTATCTCCCGTCTGCTCTGGTGTTGGATCTTCGTGCTTGATAACAGGTCGACGCTTCAGCCGTTCATCCTCAAGATCAATGACCTTATTGACCTTGTCAATCTCGCGGTCAAGACGCGGTTTGAGAGTGGCGTGAAACTTATGATCCTGCGCTGCTTTGCGCAAATGATCTCGCCAGCCCTTATCCCCAAACCGCGCCAACCATACGGTGTCAGCGTTCAACGCTTTGGGAACACTACCTTCAGTGCTTTCACGATCAATTGCACCCAACCGTTTTCACGGATCGGTAGCAACGCAATAATTTCAGAGCCTGCAGCCACAATGATGGCAATAGCAGCAACGGTAGTAGGGTCCATGGTCAACAAGATGGTGGACGTGCTTCCAGCTTACTAACCCTTTGCTCCACAGTATTAAGTCTTGAAAAAGTTTCCTTTCTGTCTTCCTTAATGTCCGTATGCAACACCTCAAGCTGCGTTGCGATGTGCTCCACAGCAGAGGTAAGACGAATCACGGCATCACGCGCCTCATCACTACGTCTGCTGAAACCCCTTGCCCCCATAGCGGCCACAGATATTGAAGCGCCGGCAATCGCGGCAACAACCTCAATCATGACCGCTGTGTAGCTACTTCAGCAGTTTAACGTCCCTGCCCTCTTGACAACTTACGGCCATGATTCTTCAGGGAATGTTTGCCATCTCCCTGTCGTGTTTTCTTTGGCTTGCCGGCAATGTGCTCCAATCTTGCGGTGCCGGTCTTGCTTTTTACGGCCATGTGCTAATTGCAACCCGTTTCCAAGTATCGGTTGCCGTGCAAATGTAAATGTAGTCTGCATCCCATGCAATCTCCCCTGCAGTGCCGGTGTCGGTTGCGCTGCTAGGCGTGTGCGTCGGGATGATCGGACGGCTGCCGAGCGTCACATTGGCAGCAGTGATCGCCACCTCAGTGGTCAGCGTGCCAGCTGCCTGAACCTGCAGCTCTAGCTTGCCGTCTTCTGTGGTGCTGCTGGCGTCAACAATGCTGGCTTGGATTGCTGCGTAATCAACCGCGACAGGCGTGCCAGCGTCCTTGTTGCTGCGGAAGTAAACGGTGCTGATCTCATCGTTGTCTTGCCCTGCTGCACCATTGCGGTGGTGATACAGCGTGATGTCACCAGCACTGGCAGCATCAACTAGCTTCGATTCAACCTGTAGGGCAGTGCCCGCAGCAGCGCTGTAGGTGATGTGCAGCGGATAAGACGGAGCTGCTTCGCCAATGCCAACATTGCTGCCAAACAGACGCACGCGGCTAGCGGTCGTGCCAGCGGCAGATGACATCAGATCAAGGATGCCGTCTTCGGTGCCGTTTGTGGCTACCTTGATGCCGCCGGTAATTTGCGCATAGGCGTGGGTATTGCCAGCAGAATCCTTGCCGCGATACTCCAGATTGCCGAGGTTATCGTTGGCAGCAGGACTGGCGCTGTTGCGATATAGCACCACATCGGGTGCAGTGTCTAGGCCAGCATCGGTGTTCTCGATGATGACTTGATCGGTTGTGTCGCTGCTGAACAAATGCAGCTGAGCGGCAGCCGTACCAGAACCAAGCTGGAACCCAGCAGTGGTGAACTTGCCTGTAAAGGTGCTGTTGTTGCTGAAAGCAAGCTCGTTAGCAGCAGTGCGATAAATACCGGTGACGCCTAGATCACTGAGCCAGCCAATAGACGGTGCGCCGACGCTGCCATCAGGAAGACGCCGCAACAGAGTGCTGTACTGGATCTTCTTGTTTTTGGCAGCGTTGGTGGCCTCGCTAGTGTCGATAATCGGCAGAACATCATCCGCAGCAGGTGCGGTCAGTTCCGTGAGGTCAGCGATCTTGCGGTCAGCCATTATTCAAGCCCAAAGAGTTCCTTCAGCTCCGCCACGGTCAAACCAGCGGCTTCCAGCTTTTGCTCAGTGGTGAGCACTGGGGCAGGTTCGGGTTCAGGGGCAGGCAAGGGGGTGTTGCCTTCGGAGAGCCACTGGAGATAGGCGGCGTAGTCGCTGTTGGCGGGGTCGGGTGGGATAAAAACGTTGTCCGCGAGGCGGTGGATGGATTTGCTGCCAGTCAATTGGTAGGTCATGGGTCAAAGCTCCGAAGAAAATGCAATCGCCTGGCCGCTTACTTCGCCTGAATAATTGGCGGTCATTCCCGTGTCACTTGAAACGACAGTCATGTAAACAGACTGAGGTGTTGAATTAATTACAAGAGAAATACTTGTAATGTTTCCATACGCTCGGCCATTTTGAACTACCGCAGTTGTCCCATTGAAAACTGAGCTACTGGGGGCAACTCTCATTTGAGGCTCAAGTTTTGCTTGAAACGAAAAAGTCGCTGTTGCACCACCTTGATAAACAGCACCAAGGCCACCTCCTAGTTGGAAATAGCGCTTGCACAACGCCAACTCCTGCCCATAACTGCGTCTCTCGAACGGTGTAGCGACTGAGCCGGGTTCAAGTTGCACGCCGGTGATGTAGAAGGTGGCGCCGTTGGTGCCGACGACGGAGGTTTGACCTGTGACGCCAACTGCTGCAGTGCCAGTCCATGCACCAGCTGTCCCTAAGTAGGTCGAGCCTGCGCCAAGGCTAAAACGAACTTGAATTCCTAGAGAGTTATCCGCGGCCCACGTCCCAGTGGTGTCACCAGGAATAGAAACAGTCTTGTATTCCCAAGTATTTGCGCTGCTGACTGTATAGCTAAAAGGATAATAACGACTTCCAGCGTTGGCAATAGTTCCGCCAAAAGTGCCAGTAAGTGAACTGCGAACCCAGAACGATAGCCTAGTATTTACTGCGCTTGCCGTTCCGAAAGCAAAATCGGAGGCATTAAAACCTTCAATGTTTTGAGCAATGTCAAAGAAGTCTGAGGATGTAACAGAATACGCAGATAATGAGGTGAAGCCTAAGTAGTTCGTAAAGCCTGCCGGAGGCGTGACAGAGCCTGCATTGCGCTGAACGCTGAACTTAGAAGATTGAGTCAGATAGGAGACCCAGCGGTCTAGCGTGTAGGTGCCAGTCGCAGTAGGCGTCACACTCGCCCCATTATTCCGCTGGTCAATCCTCATATCCCCATTGATGATCCGATTTCTCGCCCCAGCCAGCGGTCCACCGTTGAGGTTCTTGACCCTTACTTGATCAGTACCGGCATCAATGACAAACAGATTCTCTTCTGTATCGCCCTCGATTCTAAAGTCAACGTCATTGCCGCCATCGTTGAACACCACCTCAGTGGAGCCATTGAAGTTGACGCGCTGCACGCCAGCGGTCGCAATACCAACCTGATCAGTGCCAGGGCTGTAAACGCCGGTATCAGTGCCACTGTCCTTGAAATAGATCGACGGGCTAGCGGCAGTGCCGTTTTCCAGCGCTAGGCTGGTCCACTCGCCGTCCAGCTGGAACATCGTGATCCAGGCGCTGTTTGCTGCATTGCGCAGCTTCATCACGCCGTTGGTCGTGTCAGCCCACCACTGATAGGCGTAGGTCGTGCTTGGTTCAGTAGGACCGCTGTGGTTGGTGAAGACAGCAGCAAGCTGATTGTTCAGGTCTGCCCGTACCGCAGCACCTGAGGCGTTACTGACGATGCCGTCTGCTTGTGCCATGTTTAGACGAGTGCGCCGTAACCGGCGGCCTGATACTGGAAGTTCCGATCAACAATGGTGCCAGCACTGTCGCGGAAGGTCACAGTAAAGCCAGTCCTGGTTGGGGAAGTCACCTCATAGTAGTCCCCTGTGCCCAAATTGAAAGCGGTGATTCCCAAGGCAGGCGTTTCGTAAAAGGCATTGGTATAGGTAACGACCTTGGCAGTCGTGCCTGACGCGATGGTGCCGCTGCGTTCAGTGCGGCTCTCCAGCTGCATCACATAGCCCAGCTCATCCACGATGGGGGTCTGATCGCTGGCAGTGCTGGTTAGCTCCACCTTGAACTGGAATTGGCGTCCGGTGTAGCGGCCTGCTCGCATCGGCACCCAATCGCCAAAATCAATGTCGGATTCCAGCTCAAAATCGTCGCCGTCTTCCAGCAGTAGTTTGTCGCCGTCTTCCAGCAACAGAAGCTCATCGACAGTAGCGTCGGGGCTGGTGCGGAAGTAGATCTCGGCGCTGGTGTCGTCTGGAATATCACCGTCGAAGTCGCTCCAGCGGTCGATCTCAGCGGTGCGGCTGTCAATGGTGGCGGCGGGGTACAAGCCACGAGTGGCAAGGATGCGACTGAAAACAACGCTGTAGTTGCCGCCCAGATCAAGAATGTTCTGGAAGTAGTAGCGACCGTTCAGGCCACGGGTGCCGATAAAGTCGAAGCTGTCCCATGTGTCGATCAGCTCAACCTTGTCGTCGATGGTGTCGCTGCCATCAAGCACCAAGCCGTCGTATTCATCCGAATAGAACGTGCCGTCGTATTGACCGGGGAAGTTGCCGGTTTCTTCGCGGACGGTTGTGATGTCGTAGCGCGGGATTGGGTTGGGCAGATCAATCGTTGCGCTGACGGCATTGGCGCTGCGCAGTCCAGCCTTGTCTTGGAACTTGATCAGATATTCGCCTTCAACCAACGGCAAAATTGCTTGTGCTGTATTGGCTGTAATCGACTCAGATAGCAGCGTGCTGTTGCTCCACTCGCCAGTGCCATCGGTCTTGCTGCTGTGGCGGATAATGGCGATGAATTCGTAGCTGTTGTAATTGATGGGTTTGTCCCATCGCAGCATCACTTGATCGTTGCCGTATGCCTCAATGCGGACGTTGACAGGATCAGGCGGCAGGACAGTAATTGAGCCGCTGTTGTTTTCTGGCGTGGTTGTTGTCTGCAGCGTCCATGGTGATTTCTTCAGCAGTGGCGCTTGACCGACAGAGCGGACCTCAAATGTCAGCGCAGTGTTAGGCGGTACGGCGTCGATATAAAACTCAGAGTCAGTTGTTTGCGTGATGACGTAGTTGCCGTTGCCAACCTTGAAGCGAACCTCATAGCTAAACGCATTGCCAGCTTCGCCGCGTGTCCACGATGCAGTAATGCGGTTGAAGATGTTGGCGCCGCTGCTGATTTGGCTAGTTGTCAGCGTCAACCCAGTAGGTGCAGGTGGCGTCTCGTCGTAACGGCTGATTGGCTCAAAGATCAGATTCGTACCGGTATCAACAGCGGTGTAAAGGCTGTCGTTATGCACCAAGCCGGTGATGCTGAACTGACCGTCACCGTTATCGGCAATCGAGATGCACCGAAACTTCTGCTGAGCGATTGCAGTGCTGGTGATTGAATACAGCGCTTGTGCTTGAGGCGCTTGACTGAACTCGGAAGAAATGTTGATCGTGGATCCCGCAACACTGGTAATCGCGCGGGTTTCAAGTGTCCCATTGGGGAGCAAGCAGGTCAGCTGATGGCTGCTGCCACTAGGTAGCGTGACGGTTTGATCAGCCACAACCGCTGTACCAGCCACGCTGCTGATGCGTCCTGAGATGCGTTGCCCTTGACGCAGCTGATCAGCAACGGCAAAGATCTGCCCTGGCAGAACAACAGCACCTTGCAAGCCAGTGGTAAACGTGACTGTCTCGCCGTCCAGTTCTTCGGTTTTAAGCACCCAGCGACCCACGCGCTGCGCCTGCCATTTAGACGTGCAACCGAAGGCAACAATCTCTTTGACTTGATAGCCGTATTTGGTGATCAGCGCCGAGTCTTCAACAACGACGTAATTGGATTTGTAGAAGTTTTCGGGGTCGTTGTAACGAACACGGACGCTAGTACTGCGGGTCTTGAGTGAGCTTCCTGAGTATTCAAAGACGCCATCGATGACATTGGCATTGTTGTAAAGATGAACAGGCGACAGCGCCGTGCCATCAAGATTACCGTGATCGGCGGCTGCTTGGATTACATCAGCGGACCAGTACAGCAAACCACGGAAGACACTGGCCAGATCCTGCAGGACGTTATACGCCTCAGCCTGATCTCCAATAACAACGTTGCACGCAAAGCGTGGTTCGCTCGTGCCGTCTGGGTTGGTGACTAACTGGTTGGCGTAACGCACCAGCGGGTACAGATCAACCCAGCTCAGGTTTGCTGCAGTGACAAAATCACCAGCGCCGTAACGGCCATTGGTGAGCATGTCGTAAAAGCAGCAGACCGGGCAGGTTGTCCACACCGGACCACGCAGGCTTCCGTTGAACGCACCATCAAGCTGCAGGCTGCCATCTGCACGCACCGTGGCATTGCTCGGGATCATCACCCGGCGACCACGAATCAAATAGGCGCGGCTGGGCAGGCTATCGAATTGCCGCGTTGAAACTGACAGACCAGCAACAGCGCAGAATGGGTAGCCGGTGCGGATGTACTGCTGCTCAATCAGGCTGGACCACAGCAGTTGATTGCCGCGATCATTGGCAATACTGGTGTTCTGCGGTGTATCGCGGAAGCTGGTGTATTTGACCTCAAAGCTATCTTCACCAAGATCCTCCTTGATGACCTTGATGTTCCAGGGTCCGCTGCCTGTCAGATTGATGCGCGGTGTTTTGAATTGATAGCTGGTGGTTGATACGCCAGTGACGCGACGGGTGTAAACCGTGTTATATCCCTGCCCACGCGCTTGCACTTGCACGATGATGCCAATAGTTGCGCTAAATGCCTGACCTTGCGCTAGTCCTTCCTTAGCAACCGAGAACAGACGCGGAACGGTGAACAGAATCTGAAAGGCGTCTACATCGGTATCGGTAATTTGGCGGATAACTTGCCCGCCACCATAACGGCGAGCGATTACCTCATCGTTTGCGTTGAGATCTTCCTCATAGTTCTTGCCGACTTCGGTGTTGATGTCGGTGACTGTTGAGGTGACGCCAGGTGCAGTGCTGGGTGGACCCTGTGTTGCAGTCCCTTCGCGGTACTCGTAATTAACGTCTTGCGCCGGAAAGTTGCGTTCACCGCTGCTGCTAAGGATCGGCGTTTCGTTGAGGTAAACGCCAGCTTCCTGTCCGACGATGCCATCAATCGGACCCTCACACAGAAGGTCGAGAATCTTGATCGTGGAGGTGGAGTTAAGTGCCATTACAGGTCGTATCCGCTGGCTTGCAGTTGCAGGTAAACGTCGCCTTCACAGCGGAAGTCCACGATCTCTACCCTGACCGTTCCATTGTCGCTCGGGTTATCAGCGTGCACGAAGCGATGAATCCAGCGATAGTGATCAAACGTCAATCCTTGGATAGTGGCCTGCACAGAGCCGATGAGATCTTGGCTTCTGCCGCGCAACACATCAATGCGGTACGTGATAAATCCATCCACAAGTGTTGTGCCGGGACCTGCCACGCGATCACGCAATCCAGCGGGCAAACCTAAGCAGACGCCATAGCGATCACGTTTGCCGTCTCTTGTATCGAAGAAGAATGTTGCAGTTGATCCATTAAATAGTGGAATATTCTGATAGTTGTTGTATTGATCAGCTCCACCAAAGCCGCCTTGATCCGTGCGGCGTGTCAATATGCCCTGCACATCGCTATAGCCCCAACCGATTGGATCACCACCAATGCGGATTGTTTCACTGCTTGGTGTACGAATTGCAGTTTGCAGTGGATCGGATTCGTCGGTGACTTCGACGTTGGCGGATAGCAACTGACTGCCGATCAGCACCTTGCCGTAAGCCACGGGGATGGTCTGCCCCACACCGACCGTGTTAGCTGCGCCGGTATAGGCATAGGACTGCTGACCATCAGCGCCACGGGTCAGGCTTTGCGGTCCACGGGTGCTGGCGTTAGTGCCGCTCCCAAAGCGCTGGTTGCCGAGGCTTGGCACTTGAGGCTGTGGTGACAACAGCTGGGCAACGCCGCCAAGAATCAACGATGCGCCAAGCGCCTGCGTACCAGCAATGATCGCAGTAGCTGTTCCATAGCCAAGTGACCCTGCAAAAACAGCGCCACCTAAAACTGCAGGCAACACAAAGAAAGAGGCGGCGACCAAGGCAATGCCCGCAAAAACTTGCCCAATGCCGCGACCTGAACCAGCAATAACCGGCACCAGCACCAGATCGTTTTGCCCCAGTGGCAAGCGCAGATCACCGTAGCCCATGTCCTGATCAGCCTGCAGCAGGCGGTAGCCAATGCCCCGCTCGTGGGCAGTCATCAGCTCCTCCTGCAACTCCGGCATGTTGATGCACAGCAGCTTGATCGCGTCCGCTGGTGTGCGCAGGTTGTAGTAGGTGTGCTCGGTGCCGTACCGTTCGCCTAACTCACCCAGCAGACGAACCCGCTGCATATCGGAACACCGCAGCAATGCTCTTTACATAGTAGCTGCGCAGATCTTCGACGGCACTAAGACTGTCGTTGAGGTGATGCAAAATCCGGTCGTAATCGACAAGCACAGCTGCGTGCATTGGATGCTGCGTTCCAAGTCGCATAATCAGCACGTCACCCGGTCGGCGTTCAGCAAATGGCACCTGCTTAAACCCCAGTGCCACCGCCTCGCGTAGGTAGATGCTGGGGCTAGCTTCCAGCTCATTGGGGCGGTCGAAGTTTGGCAGCGTGATGCCCTGCAACTCAAAGTAATCGCGCACAATCGTGTAGCAGTCCTGCTTGCCGTAGTCCCACTCGCGGCCAATCAAGGATCGATAGTCAACCATTGCTTTGCGCCGGGTTGGTAGATGTGCCACCGCAGTTTGGACTGCTGACAGGCGGATAGGTCAGCAGGACTTGGAGGCGTGTCTTCTGGGTGGCTATGGATGACGGCTTCGATGGTGCCGAACAGCGCAGCCGCTAGATAATCGCGGGGATCCAGCACAAAATCAGCGCAGGGATCCTCTGCCACATTGCGGCACCGCCAATACTTGCCATCCACCACAAGGCCGCAAGACTCACGAGGAAACTCAGCCAAGGCGTGCGCCTCAGCCTCAGATCTGCAGTCGTGCTCCAGGGAAGCCACCAAAGGGAAGGTTGCCGGTAGGGAAGCGCTTGGCGCAGCTGTTGTACCGCTTGCCGCATACATCTTGACTGGCATTGGCAACGGCGTTGTCGTTGATGTCAAAGTATGCACTGCCGGTGTAGCCGCACTCCTCGCCGCGATACTTCCATGGGCAGTGCTCCAGCACCTGACGGCGCGGCAATACAAGGTTGATCAGATCCAGTTTGCTAATCAGTTCCAGCTCCACCAGCTCAATGTTTTCGCGGACCACGCGATCTACGTACCAGATTTCATCGGTGAACTTGGCCGTTGGATCAGCCGTTGGGTTGACGCCGCCGCTGAAGTTGACAGCATCAAGGAATTTTTGACAGGTGCGGATGCGGGTGACTTTGGCGTTGAGAACGTTATAAGCCAACAGCAACGAAGTGATCGTGCCGGCAACGTTTGCAATGCGCATCGTCGGACGAGGCAACGTGCCTTTTGATGTCAGGTCAAAGCCTTCAACCTCAATCGGAAACGGCGTGTAGGTAATGCCGCCGAATACGACGCTAGTGGTCAGCCCATTGGTGCCAGCGTGGTAGTAGAACGTTTCGTCAACTCCGTTGATGGCTTCGGTGAGCTGCATCTGAAACAGCTCAATAATGGCCGAAGGTTCAAGAAGCTGGATCTGCTCCTGTATCGACTGAGGTACGGTCATGCTTCAAATACTTGCTCAAATGTTGCAGTTACCGTATTGATGTCGGCATATTGCAATTCGCGATTCCATTCGCGACACACCCATTTATATGCAGTTGCAGAGCCAAGTGGAGTCCATGTAAAAGCTTCCTTGCCACCACGAGCATCAAAAAACGCTTCGATTGCAGCTGCAACAGAATTGCTTTTTGCAGACCACGTCAGGTTCCAAGTTTTTGGATTGGTATTGATGCCGAAAGTTGCACGTTGCTCATACCCATCACCAAATCGAGCAATGCGTACAACAGGCTTACTTGATTTTTGCGCACCAAAATCTGGTGTCGTCTGACCTGTTGCTACACCAACAGTGGCATCATCAAAAGTAGCCATTACGCGAGCAAGCCTCCAGGACGCTTCTGCTTGACCAATTCTGCCTGCACTGCAGCAGCAACAACAACGCCAAGCTGACGAGCATTGCCTTGGTTGCCTTGAGCGGAGGTGCCGGATGCATCGACGTTGACCGTTACGTTTGTGCTGCCGCCCTTGCCCATCATCTTGACCGGGATTGCACGACCGTCAGGCAGGGGGACAATTGCTTCCGGTCCAGCTTCACCAGCAAGAGACAACACAGGACCAGATGTAATGCCGCCACGGGCATATTTCTTGAGCGGCAAAGGACCTTTGGCTGTCATTACATTGCCATAGGCACTGGCAAATAAATTCGGGAAAAGACCCTTGAGACCGGCTTGAATGCCGAAGTTCAAAAGAAGACGTGCTGTTTGCTTCAGGATGTCACCAAGAATGTCCCTGAATGATTTGGCTCGTTCAAACAGATTCATGAATGCATCGCCAAGACCAGTGGCAAATGTTTCAATAATTGATTTGCCAAGTTCCTGAACATCAGTCAACCCTTCTTTTGTTGTGCTCAATGCAGTACGCAAACGTTCAACCTGCTCTGCGGTTGCTTGTGGATATTTTGCTGTAAATTCAGCAATTTGACGGTCAATAAGTAGCTGTTTTGCTTTTTCTTCGGTGAGGATGCCAGCGGCTATTTCAGCATCTTGAATTGTCTTTGTGATTTCAGATTGCGCCTTAGCTTGCTCATCAAACTGTTTGATAATTTCCGTGCCAAATCCACGGAATGCTTGATCCGCGACTTTATAGAGACGGGTCAGGTTTTCTTGGCTAATTTCAATTGCTTTATTGCGACCGATTACATTACGTTCAAGGCCAAGCGAAACCTCAAGCTCCCGCAATTGGAAGTCTGCATAGGCAGCCTGAATTGTTAAACCCTCACGCTCAAACGCATTGATTTGCTTGATTAGATCAAGTTCTGCCTTAGTGCGATCAACAAGTTCTTTTTGTTTCTTCGCTTTTTTTTCTTTGCTATCTGCGGTGATGCCAGGCAAGCGAGACGGAGGTTCAGGTCCAGCAGGTGTCGCAACAACTTCTGCGGCAAGAAGGCCAGAAAGCTGGGCAAACGTTGCTGCCTTACGTTGTTGCAGTGTTCTATAGGTGCTTTCCTCTAAACCCATTCTCCCGCCACGCTTGGCAAACAGTTCATCAAATGCACGCAGGCGCTTATCTGTAGCATCCAATGTGCGTTGAAGTTGATTGATTTCACCTTGCCGTCCCTTGCCAAGGCCAAAGAATTGATTCAACTTTTTAATTGCTGCATCAATGGCAAGTACAACTTTTGCCATTTCATTTTGAAATGCAGCACCAATTGGTTTCAGCAGGGTGCCGATGCTTTCACTAAGCCTTGACAACGATGTACGCAGGCGATCACCAGCGGCATCAGGACCATCGGCGATAACCTTGGCATTTTCACCATATTGTTTGAATAGTTGTTCTGCAAACTTCTGGAAGTCCTGCAGGCTGACTTGACCCTTTTCAAGAGCCTTATCAAGCTCCTGCGGTGTCATGCCAATTGATTCAGCAAACAAGCTGAAAGCACCAGGCAAACGTTCACCAATCTGCTGCCTCAACTCCTCGGCGCTTACCTTGCCCTTGCTAAATACCTGAGACGTAGCTAGCAGCGCCGAATCGAGTTGCTCAAGGCTGCCGCCAGTACCACGAATACCAGAGGCAATACCAAGAAATGCTGTTTCAGCATCACGTACGTTGCCACCTGCACCTTTGACCGATGCAGTCAACTGAGTGAATTGACGAGTAATCAGCTCCTGTGGAATTGCTAATTCACGACTTGTGCGATCAATAAATCGCAATGCACGTGCATATTCACCAGCATCCTTTGTGACAAGCTGTAGCGCCTGACGTTGACGTGCAATATCTGCTGCGTAAGTAGCAGTGCCACCAAGCGCCTGACGAGTCATGCCAACTTGTGCGCCAATGCCACCGCCAACAATGGCGCCAGGTACACCGCCAATCAAGCCGCCAATACCAGCGCCCAATGCACCTTCAATGCCGCCAAAGACACCAGCACCGGCAACTGTTCCCGCAATCTGTGCTCCAGCAGCAAGCCTTCCCCGCCCACCCTGCGTTTTCCTTAACTGCGCTTCAAGCTTCGCCGCCTCAGCAGTCGCCTGTTTAAATTCAGCGCTGCCGATCTTTACGCTATTGGCAATTTCACGCCAAGCAGTTGCATAACCACGCAGGTTATTGATGCTCTGAACAGATGTTTGCTGAACGTTTTTTAATTCATTTGCCAACTCTTTAAAGTTGACATTTGTCGCATTACTCTGCTGCCCCAGATTCTTGAGGCTGCTTTGAAGACGTGTTAATTGCTCGCCACCCTGTTGGCGGATCTTCAGCAGCAGCTCAGTGGTCTGGCTCATTTGCGTTGCGCGTTCAATGCCGACAATGCGGCCATTTCCATCACCTGTACGCCCTCAAAGACAGCGACAGGATCCTCAACTGAATACAGCTTACATAGCCATTCCAAACTCGGGTAGTTCAACCCAGTCAATCCAGCCATGCTCGTATGCCACTGTGTCGACATCCGAATGAACATCAACACAATGTCCCAGTTCTCCTCCCACACTTCACAATCGACCTCAACGGTTTGAAGTTCAATTGCGGCTAACTGTTCAGGGCTGGCACCTAATGCCTTGAGATCATTAAGTCGTTCATCAACAACGCCGCCTTTCGCCCAGTACTCAGCGGCCTGTTTCAGTTTTTTGCTGCTGCTCCTGTAACGCTGTCGGCATATGCCTGAATCAGCGCCTTCATCACATACGGGTCATCACACAGCTCTTTCTTTGCCTTCTGTGTAAAAGGCACATCCTTGCCGTCTTCATCCTTGATGCCATCCCAACCTTCAAGGATCCCATCAACAAGAGCATCATCACCCTTGTCGACAAGATCGTTGAAGGAGGATCGACTCATCTTCTTAAAGACTGCATCGAAC
>JACCDX010097922.1_pt1 | contig 19502 bp, 23 predicted proteins | sample 7449681 | NCBI WGS metagenome assembly JACCDX01 (sample SAMN15323450, study PRJNA562643) | freshwater metagenome | isolation source: river surface water | place: USA:Blue River Watershed | collected 2017-08-18
CAGGTTTTTTGCTTGACGGCTATCCGCGCACCGCTGAGCAGGTTGCCGAACTTGATTCAATTCTTGAGGCACAGGGCAACAAGCTTGACGTGGTTGTGCAACTAACTGCAGACACCGATGAAGTTGTGCGTCGTCTTTTGAACCGCGCATTTGAACAGGGTCGCGCCGACGACACCGAAGACGTGATTCGTCGCCGCCTTGAGGTTTACGAAGAGCAGACCGCTCCGCTTACTTCTGTATACGCAGGTCGTGGACTTTTGGTAACCGTTGACGGACTTGGCGAAGTTGAAGAAGTTACCGGCCGCATTCTTGAGGCGCTAAACGCCCGCACTTCTTCTAACTAACTAAATGGCACGTCACGGGTTTGAATTAAAAACCAACGAACAAATAATCCTCATGCGTGAGGCAGGCTTGGCCACTGCCGCTGCCCTAAAGGCTGTTCGTCAAGCCATCAAGCCCGGCATTTCCACCCTTGAACTAGACAAAATCGCCGACGACACCATCAACGCACTGGGTGGCCACTCAAACTTTCAACTGGTGCCTGGCTACAGCCACACCATCTGTGCCTCAATCAACGACGAGGTGGTCCACGGAATCCCTGCCGTAAATCGCATTTTGCAGGCCGGCGACATCGTCTCAATCGACTGCGGAGCCGAAATCGGTGAATGGAACGGCGACAGCGCCATCACCGTAATCGTGCCTGGTGAAACCAACCCCGATACCCTTGCTCGCCGCCAAAAGCTGTCGGACGTTACCGAGAGCTCACTTTGGGCCGGAATTGCCGCCTTGGCTAAGGCCAAGCACCTAAACCAGGTGGGCGAGGCGATTCAGGACTACATCGAGGCCCAGGGTCAAAAAGACGGAATCAACTACGGAATTCTCGAAGAATACGTGGGCCACGGCATCGGCCGCTCAATGCACGAGGATCCGGCGGTTTACAACTATCGGGTTCGCGGAAATGGGCCAAAAGTAGTACCTGGCCTAGTCGTTGCCATTGAACCCATGGTCACGGCAGGATCTGCGGTAACCAAGGTTTTGGGCGATGGCTGGACTGTGTCTACCAAGGATGCCTCCGATGCCAGCCACTGGGAACACTCGGTGGCGGTCCATGACCGAGGCATATGGGTTTTGACCGCCGAGGATGGGGGAGTTGCCGGTTTGGCTCCATTCGGAGTAGTTCCGGTTCCGCTTAACTAGCATTTTCCGGCCATATTCCGTAGGATTGGAACTCGGTGTTTCTATCCGCAAATCCCACCTTTTAGGTAGGTATTTTTGCGTGCGGATTCCCCAAAAAACTTGAAGTAGATAAGTGAGTTATGGCCAGTAAAGACGGTGTCATCGAGATCGAAGGTTCGGTCGTCGAAGCTCTACCAAACGCGTTTTTTCGCGTGGAACTAGACAACGGTCACAAGGTTCTAGCCCACATCTCAGGCAAGATGCGCCAGCACTACATCCGTATCCTCCCAGAGGACCGCGTGATTGTGGAGCTAAGCACATACGACCTGAGCCGTGGTCGCATCATTTATCGCTACAAATAAAAAGGAAAAAATCATGAAGGTTAACCCAAGCGTTAAGAAGATCTGCGACAAGTGCAAAGTCATTCGTCGTCACGGTCGCGTCATGGTTATCTGCGACAACCCACGTCACAAGCAGCGCCAGGGTTAATTCACTGCCGCATCTACGACACGGCGCATAAACCGTGAAGCAAAGATCCAAAACTAAAACTAAATAGCTACAAAACATAAGGCACCACAAAGTTCTTAGGAACTTCACCTCCGGAGAAGGCCGGAGCCCAATCGTGAGATTCGGATGTGATGCTGCAGACCTTCTAACAACAAGGAGAAATCCCATGGCACGTGTTGCCGGAGCCGATATTCCAGACGCAAAGCGCGTCGAAATCGCACTTACCTACATTTACGGAATTGGCCGTACTCGCTCAGCAAAGATTTTGACTGAGACCAAAATTGACAAAAACATCCGCGTAAAGGACCTTACCGACGATCAGTTGGTTGCTATTCGTGACCACATCGAAGGAAACTTCAAGGTTGAGGGTGACCTCCGCCGTGATGTTAACGCAGACATTCGCCGCAAGGTTGAGATCGGTTCATACGAAGGTATTCGCCACCGCAAGGGTCTTCCAGTTCGTGGCCAGCGCACCAAAACAAACGCACGTACTCGCAAGGGTCCAAAGCGTACCGTAGCCGGCAAGAAGAAGGCTGCTCGTTAATCACGAGAGCCCCCACAAACTTTAAGAATCTAGGAGAAATCTCATGGCAGCACCTAAGGCAGCAGCGGGAGCACGCAAGCCTCGCAAGAAGGACAAAAAGAATATTGCTGTTGGTCAGGCTCACATCAAGTCGACCTTCAACAACACAATCATTTCGATCACTGACACCACCGGTGCAGTCATCTCATGGTCATCATCAGGTGATGTTGGCTTCAAGGGTTCACGTAAGTCAACTCCTTTCGCAGCGCAGCTAGCAGCAGAAGCAGCGGCTCGCAAGGCGCAGGAGCACGGCCTAAAGAAGGTTGACGTTTTCGTAAAGGGCCCAGGCTCTGGTCGCGAAACTGCAATCCGTTCACTACAGGCCGCAGGTCTTGAGGTTGGTTCAATCTCTGACGTGACTCCACAGCCTCACAACGGTTGCCGCCCTCCAAAGCGTCGCCGCGTTTAGTCCTAAAAAACTAAATTCAAAAACTTAAAATCGCTCGCAGTATTTATTGTGATGTCTCCGACATCACGTAAAACCTCGTGGCAAAAGATTCACGTTTCAAACCTGAGCAGTGGCCACTGCTTAGGCCCCAACAAATAGATATCAAATAGCGGATATCTAGCTGAAAGGAACCATAGTGCTAATTGCACAGCGTCCATCACTTCACGAAGAAGTACTTTCATCAAACCGTTCACGTTTCTCACTTGAGCCACTTGAGCCAGGTTTTGGTTACACACTTGGAAACTCACTTCGTCGTACCCTGTTGTCATCTATTCCAGGTGCAGCAGTTACCAACATTCGCATCGAGGGTGTTCGTCACGAGTTCAGCACCATCGAAGGTGTAAAAGAAGACGTAACCGAGATCATCTTGAACATCAAGGATCTAGTTGTTTCATCTGAGCACGATGCACCTGTAGTTGCCCACCTTCGCAAGCAGACCGCTGGCGTTGTAACAGCAGCTGACATTCAGGTCCCTGCAGGTGTTGAGGTTCACAACCCAGAGCTAGTTATTGCAACTATCAATGCAAAGGCAAAGTTTGAGGTTGAGCTAACCATCGAGCGTGGCCGTGGCTACGTTCAGGCATCTCAGAACCGCAACCCAGATGCAGATGCTGGTGTGATTCCGATCGACTCGATCTACTCACCAGTTCTAAAGGTTTCTTACCGCGTCGAGGCAACTCGTGCCGGTGAGTTCACAAACTTCGACAAGCTAATTGTTGATGTTGAGACCAAGCCATCAATCACTCCTCGCGATGCAGTTGCATCTGCAGGTTCTACTTTGGTTGAACTATTCGGTCTTGCTCGCGAGCTAAACACTGCAGCAGAAGGTATCGAGATCGGCCCAGCACCTGTAGAGGCTGGCCTATCACCTGAGCTTGCAATGCCTATCGAAGACCTGGACCTAACCGTCCGTTCATACAACTGCCTAAAGCGTGAAGGCATCAACACCGTGTCAGAGCTAATTGCTCTTTCAGAGGACCAGTTGATGAACATCCGCAACTTCGGCAGCAAGTCTGTTGATGAAGTTCGCGACAAGCTAATTTCTATGGGACTTAAGTTCAAGGATGCTGTACCAGGTTTTGACGCAGCGTACTTCAGCTCGGCATACGACGAGGACGACCAGGCGTAAGCCGCAGGTCTCTCGAGAATTTCTAAGAGGAGAAAAAAATGGCAGCCCCAACTAAAGGCCCACGTCTAGGAGGCGGACCAGCTCACGAGCGTCTGCTTCTTCGCAACATGGCAACTTCGTTGATCAAGCACGGCAAGATCACCACAACTGAGACCAAGGCCAAGCGTCTTCGTCCACTTGCTGAGCGTCTAGTAACTTTCGCAAAGCGCGGAGACCTACACGCTCGTCGTCGTGTGATGACCATGATCACCGATAAGTCTGTTGTGCACGAACTGTTCACCAACATTGCACCTCAGGTTGCAGACCGTCAGGGTGGTTACACTCGCATCACAAAGCTAGGTTTCCGTAAGGGCGACAACGCTCCTTTGGCACTGATCGAGCTTGTTCTTGAGCCAGTGAACCCAAAGGCAGTTAACAAGAAGCCAAAGCTTGAGAACGCTGTGAAGGCAACGGCTGTTGCCGCTCCAGTTGTTGAAGAAGTTGTAGCAGAAGAAGTTCCTGCTGAAACTGTTGAAGCGGTTGCTGAGACAGTTGCTGAGGCTCCGGCCGCTGCAGTTGAAGCCCCAGTAGTTGAAGAGGCAGCAGCGGAAGCAACTGGAACCGAAGAGACTCCAGCTGAAGAGACCCCAGAGGCTTAATCCTCTACAACTCTCCTGAATTATGAATAAGCCCGTCGACCCATCGGTTGACGGGTTTATTCGTTACCGGATTGACCTGGCCTACGACGGCACCAATTACTGGGGCTTCGCAGCGCAGAAGAAGCACCGCACAGTGCAGGGAGAATTGCTCAAGGCACTGACTACCGTTTTTGGTAAATCCAAGACTGCGTTCGATATGCGAGTTGCCGGCCGCACCGATGCCGGTGTCCACGCCACCGGCCAGGTAATTCACATTGACCTCACCCAAAAGCAGCTAAAGCGCCTGGGTCGCACGGTTGGCATGATGGGCAGCCTGAATGACCTGCTTCCTCAAGACATCCGCATTTACTCCGTTTCCGAGGCTCCAGCCGGCTTTGACGCCCGATACTCGGCCTCCTACCGCCGGTATCGCTACGTAATTGCCGACAAATTGGCTCCAAAAAACCCGCTTTTGGCCCGTTCTACACTCTGGATCAAGCACGAGCTTGACCTGGTGCAGATGCAGGCATCGGCCCTGGGCCTAATTGGCTTGCACGACTACGCCTCATTTTGCCGCCCCAAACTTGGGGCAACCACCATCCGTGAGGTTCGCGAACTTACCGTAAAGCGCAACCCCGATGCCGGGAACGTTATCGAGGTCGAGATTTTGGCCGATGCCTTCTGCCACAACATGGTGCGTGCTATCGTGGGGGCTCTAATTGCCGCGGGGGAGGGTAAAACTACCCCCGACGGAGTGATCAAGCGTCTCGAAAAGCGCTCAAGAATTGGCTCATTCAAGGTCCAACCGCCGCACGGTTTGACCCTGATTGAGGTGGGTTATCCGGCCGACGACAAGCTCGCGGCACAGGCCGAGATGGCCAAGAATCTGCGGACTTTAGACGAGGCCGAGGACTGATTCAGTTCAAAACTAGGGTTTGACCTAGCCCCAGTCTGCGGGTTAGTATTGACCTTTGGTATCGGCAGCAAGTGCCGATGTAAAAAGCTTGAATCCCTTGAAGTTTCTTCTTCAGTCGCGGGTTCATCTCAATCCGATACAGAAGTAGAAGGCAATTTAACGTGCGTACTTATTCTCCAAAGGCTCACGAGCTGAGCAACGAGTGGCTAGTCATCGACGCCACCGATGTAGTTCTCGGCCGTCTAGCAACCCACGCAGCAGCATTGTTGCGCGGCAAGCACAAGCCAACCTTTGCTCCTCACATGGACAACGGTGATTTCGTTGTGATCATCAACGCTGAGAAGGTTGCTCTAACCGGTTCAAAGCTAAAGCAGAAGAAGGCTTACCGTCACTCTGGTTACCCAGGTGGTTTGACTGCTACTACTTATGCAGAACTTCTAGAGAAGTCACCTGAGAAGGCTGTTGAAAAAGCCATCAAGGGAATGCTTCCTCACAACAAGCTAGGTGCAACCCAGCTAAACAAACTTAAGGTTTACGCAGGTGCAGAGCACCCACACGCTGCACAGCAGCCAAAGCCTTTCATCATCGACCAGGTAGCTCAGTAAGGAATTTGACGTGTCAAAAGAAACCGTAGAAACCACACCAGAGAGCTACACCACCGAGACCCCAGCGGCTAAGGCTGCTCCGGTTAAGTCACGTGGCCCACTTACCACTCCAGGCGCAGGCCTAGGTCGTCGTAAGGAAGCTGTTGCTCGCGTTCGCATCATGCCAGGCACCGGAGTTATCAAGGTGAACGGTCGCGAGCTTGCAGATTACTTCCCAAACAAGTTGCACCAGCAGCTAATCACCGATCCATTCACCGTTCTTGATCTAAAGAACGCGTACGACGTTGTTGCTCGTATCCACGGTGGTGGCATCGCTGGTCAGGCAGGTGCGCTTCGTCTAGGTATCGCTCGTGCACTAAACGAGATCGACCGCGACAACAACCGCCCTTCACTAAAGAAGGCAGGCTTCCTAAAGCGCGACCCTCGTGTTATCGAGCGCAAGAAGGCTGGTCTAAAGAAGGCACGTAAGGCTTCACAGTTCTCGAAGCGTTAATCTTCACTTTCTAGCTTTCAAAAGCATAGGCTTACGAAATGGCGAGACTCTTTGGCACCGATGGTGTTCGAGGTCTCGCCAATCGTGATTTAACGGCAGAACTTGCAACCAAACTCGCGCAAGCCGCCGCCATCATTCTTGGTGAAGATGCCCGCGCTCGCGGAATTAAACCAAAGGCTGTTGTCGGTCGCGACCCACGCATCTCTGGCGAATTTTTAGCGGCAGCAATTTCCTCCGGTCTGGCCAGCTCTGGTGTTGATGTATTTGATGCTGGCGTACTACCCACACCGGCAACCGCATTTCTTACCGATGACCTTGACGCCGACTTTGGTGTGATGATTTCTGCTTCACATAACCCAGCTCCTGACAACGGAATTAAATTCTTTGCTCGCGGCGGTCACAAACTTGCTGATGAAATCGAAGACAAAATTGAGGCCGCAATGTCTGCCGAGCCACTGGCTCCTGTAGGCGCAGCGGTTGGTCGAGTGCAGCGCTTTGCCGATGCAGAAGATCGATACATTGTGCACCTGCTGCGTTCGCTGCCTAATCGACTTGATGGCCTGACCGTGGTGGTTGACTGCGCCCACGGAGCAGCTGCCGGAGTTTCACCACAGGTATTCACCGATGCTGGTGCCAAGGTAATCGTGATTGGCGCAGACCCAGACGGCAACAACATCAACGAGGGTTACGGATCAACCCACATGTCGGCACTGCAGGCTGCGGTGCTCGAGCACGGTGCAGATTTTGGTGTCGCCCACGACGGCGATGCTGACCGTTGCCTTGCGGTAGATGCATCGGGTGCAATTATTGACGGCGATCAGATCATGGCAATTTTGGCGCTATCGCTAAAAGAACGCGGCCAGCTAGCCCGCAACACTTTGGTGGCCACCGTGATGTCAAACCTTGGACTTCGTATCGCCATGAAAGAACACGACATCAACCTGATTGAAACCGGAGTGGGAGACCGCTACGTTCTTGAAGAGATGCGCGCCGGTGGTTACACACTTGGTGGCGAGCAGTCTGGTCACGTAATTTTTGCGCAGTATGCAACCACGGGTGATGGAATTCTTACCGGCCTAAAAATCGGTGCCGAAATCGCTCGCACTAAAAAGTCTTTGGCCGAGTTGGCATCGGTGATGAAGATTTATCCTCAGGTGCTAATCAACGTGCCTGGCGTAGATAAGAGTCGTGTCAACACCGATGCAGAAGTTCAGCAGGCGGTTGCCGCTGCAGAGGCGGAGCTACACGGCACCGGTCGAGTGTTGTTGCGCGCTTCCGGCACAGAGCCACTGGTTAGGGTAATGGTTGAGGCAGCCGATGAAGGCACCGCGCAATCTTGGGCTGATCGAATTGCCCGCGTGGTTGAGAAACAACTCGCACTCTAAAAATTTTCTCAAATAAAAATGGGCCCCCGTTTCCGGGAGCCCATTTCTATTGGTTTTGCTTAGGCGTCCTTGAACTCTGCCTTTGCGAATTCCTTGTCATCTTCAGCTGACTTGATACGAGCGATGCTGTAGATGATCAGACCAAATAGACACTTGGCCAGGATGTCAGCAATGCTGTATCCAACTTCACGAGCTACAAACTCACTGGCGTTGAACGGTGCACCCGGAGGGGTACCCATTGCCAAGATGAAGGTGATTGGGTAAACGCCCCAGGTTGCAATTAGCAATAGGCGCAGAATCTTTACCTTCTTCTGTACTGCCTCTGACTGGCGAGACAAGCTCTTGCCAAGCTCAATGAATAGTACGTACAGGATGTATAGGAAAGGAATGGTTGATAGCAAGCCCCATACTGATGGCGCGATGCCCCAGATGTCTAGCTTTGCGTCACCAGGGTAACCAAGAACAATCATTGCTGCTGCTGCAGGAACCAAGCGGTTCAAGATTGAGCTCTGGGCTGCCTTAGCAAGTGCAAGTACTGCAACCAATTCAACCAATAGCAATGGCACTGTTAGTAGCCAGTCAACGTAGCGGTATCCAACGTTGTATGCGTCTGGGTTGTTTTCTGCTCCAGCAAATGCGTGGCTGAAGTTGTCGAACATACGGAAGTAGTGGTAGGCGGCGATAGCGGTTACTGTCGCTGAAACCATTACTGCAATGCGGTAACGAGGCAGAACGCGCTCGCGAGCCACAAATAGGAAAATCGCTGTAAATAGCATCGATGCTATTCCCAGCGACAAAATGTTATAGACCAAGTTAAATTGGCCGTTGTCTAATGCATTAGACAATGTGTTCATTTGAAGCCTCTCAATAGATGTACTTATATAAGAAGTCATCGTTTGCATCGTCGCGGGCAAATGATTCAGCTTGCGGCGGTGCCCATACGCTGGCTCACATACAGTCAACTCTCAGAAAAGGCAGTTTCATTCCAAACTTGGTCACGAAAAGGTAACGTTTTGGCCTGGTTTACGACTGAAAAAATCTAGAGCTTACGAAGCAAAACCCGCTCAACCGCGTGCATTGCGCCCTTCTGCAGCACCAAGGTGGCCCTGGAGCGGGTGGGCAGGATGTTCTCAATCAAATTAGGCAAGTTGATGGTTGACCAGATCTCGTTTGCCCGGGCCAGTGCCTTCTCGTGGGGCATCTCGGCGTATCGGTGGAAATAAGAGGCTGGGTTGGTAAAGGCGGTGTCCCGCAGCTTTTCGAAGCGATCCAAGAACCACTGGGTCAAATTTTTGGTATCGGCGTCAACGTAAATCTTGAAGTCAAAAAAGTCGCTCAGCGCAACATACTGACCGGGACCGGGTGATTGCAAAACGTTCAGTCCCTCAACGATCAAGACATCGGGGTTTTTGATTGTCTGTCGCTGGCCCGCAACGATGTCATAGATCAGGTGTGAGTAGACCGGCGCCGAAACCTCTTTGGCACCGCTCTTCACATCGGCGATGAACTCAAGCAAGGCCATGCGGTCGTACGACTCGGGGAAGCCCTTGCGAGACATCAGCCCGCGTCGCTCAAGTTCCTCGTTTGGGTGCAGGAATCCATCGGTGGTAATCATCTCCACGCTTGGCGTGCCATCCCAGCGACTGAGCAGCTCTTTGAGCAGACGCGAAACGGTTGACTTGCCCACCGCCACAGAACCGGCAACACCGATAATAAATGGCACCCGGCCAGCGCGCTCGCCGAGGAAGTCGCTGGTGCTGCGGTGAAGTTTTTGGTGCTCGGTCACATAAAGATTTAGCAGGCGACTCAGCGGCAGGTAGACGTCCTGCACCTCTTTGATATCTAGAAAGTCGCCGAGCCCGCGGATTTGCTGAATTTCTGACTCAGTCAGTGGAAGCTCGGTTGAATTGCCGAGGACAGCCCAGTCTTCACGACTTATCTCGTTGAAAGGGCTTAGCGCATCGCTCACAACGGTCTATTCTGCCGTAAATTAGTACCTATGTGCGGAATCGTTGGCTACGTAGGCCCAAAGTCAACACTCGAGGTTCTGCTGGGTGGGCTTCGTCGCCTTGAATACCGCGGCTATGACTCCGCCGGCGTATCGGTTATTTCTGGCACCGGTCTGGAGACCCGCAAAAAAGCCGGCAAGCTCGACAACCTCATCAACGAGATCACCAACGACCCGCTGCCAGATGCCCACATTGGCATTGGTCACACCCGCTGGGCAACCCACGGGGCACCTACAGATGGAAATGCTCACCCGCACATCGGTGGCTCGGCCGCCAAGCTGTCTTTGATTCACAACGGAATCATCGAAAACTTCTATGAGCTCAAGGCTGAGCTGGTGGCCGCAGGCACAAAATTTGCCTCGGAGACCGATTCCGAGGTTGCCGCCCACCTGGTCGCCGCCGAGTTTGAGAAAACCGGTGACCTGCCGACCGCATTCACCAACGTGGTCAAGCGCCTGCACGGTGCCTTCACCCTGCTGGCAATTCACGAAGACCAACCCGATGTTGTTTTGGCAGCCCGTCGTAATTCTCCACTGGTAATTGGTCTGGGCGATGGCGAAAACTTTTTGGGATCAGACGTCGCGGCTTTCGTTGAGCACACCAAGCGCGCCATCTCGGTTGGTCAAGACGAGATTGTGATTTTGCGCGCCAGTGAAATTGAGATTCGCACTTTCGACGGTGCCCCGGTTACCCCGGTTGAGTTTGAGGTTAGCTGGGATGCCTCGGCCGCTTCAAAGGGTGGTTGGTCATCGTTCATGGCTAAAGAAATTGCCGACCAGCCACAGGCGGTTGCCGACACACTGATGGGTCGCTTGGCTTCCGATGGCTCGGTGCGACTTTCCGAGATTGATGGCTTGACTGCCGAGGACATCAAAAATATTGATCGCATCATCATGGTTGCTTGTGGCACAGCAAGTTACGCGTGTGATGTGGCTAAGTACGCCATCGAAAAGTTCGCGCGCATACCAGTGCAGGTTGAGCTCTCACATGAGTTCCGCTACCGCGATCCAATCATCACCGCCAACACTTTGATTGTTGCCGTTTCACAATCGGGTGAAACCATGGACACCCTCATGGCGACTCGCTTCGCCAAGGAGCAGGGCGCCAAGGTGCTGGCCATTTGCAACACCCAGGGTGCCACCCTTGCTCGTGAATCTGACGCCACCATTTACACCCACGCTGGCCCAGAGGTTGCCGTGGCTTCAACCAAGGCACTGGTTGCCCAAATCACTGCGGGCTATTTGCTGGCGTTATTCCTTGCGGCAGGTCGCAACGCCACCGAGCAAAAAGTTTTGCGCAGCCTAGGCCAAGAACTTTTGAAGATGCCGGCACGTGTGACTCAGGTGCTTGAGCGTCTTGATGATGTGCGCGCGCTTGGTAAAGAAATGGCGAATGCAAAATCGGTGTTGTTCTTGGGTCGCAATGTGGGATTCCCGGTTGCCATGGAGGGGGCGCTTAAACTCAAGGAGCTTGCCTACATTCACGCAGAGGGTTTTGCCGCCGGAGAATTGAAGCACGGGCCGATTGCTTTGATTGAAGAGGGCCAGCCGGTAATTGTGATTGTGCCAAGCCCGCGCGACAGCGACAGCCTGCACCCAAAGGTGATCTCTAACATTCAAGAAATTCGTGCTCGTGGTGCAAAGGTAATTGCTGTTGCCGAAGACGGTGACACCGATGTCGCTAACTTTGCGGAGCACGTAATTTATGTGCCAAGCTGCGAAAACATTTTCTCTTCAATCCTGACCGTGATTCCACTGCAGGTTTTTGCTCTTGAGCTTTCCAGCGCCAAGGGCCTTGACGTTGACCAGCCACGCAACCTCGCCAAGTCGGTCACAGTTGAATAAGGCCGTTGAATAAATGATTTTAGGAACAGGTGTCGACACCGTTTCACTAAGCCGCTTTGAATCCAAACTGGCCGAGACCCCGCGTCTCAAGGATCGCCTTTTTCTGGACATCGAGACCCTGAACAATGGGGCAGCGGCTAGCATTCAGACCTTAGCTGGCAGGTTCGCCGCTAAAGAAGCCGTAATCAAGGCCCTGGGCGGAGAGCCGGGCATTGAATGGCACGGCATTGAGGTGGGCAAGGAATCAAGCGGTAAGCCAGTGATTTGGCTGCACGGTGAAACCGCCAAGTTGGCGCTGCGTGCCGGAGTGAGAAAATTACATGTATCGATTTCGCACGACGGTGATGTTGCCGTTGCATTCGTAGTGGCAGAAGGGGATCCGCAATGAGAGAACTGATCATTGACCTCGACGCCATCGCTAAAAATTTAAACACAATGCGCGCAAAGACAAATGGCGCTCTTGCCTTGGCTGTTATCAAAGCCGACGCATACGGTCACGGCATGTTGCCGGTGGCAAAAAAACTTGAGGCCGCGGGCGCCGACTATCTTGGTGTTGCCGATATCGAAGAGGCAATGAAGCTTCGTGCCGAAGGAATTGATCTGCCGATTTTGGCGTGGCTGCACTCACCAACCGAAAACTTTGTGTCCGCAATTGACGCGGGCATTGAACTTGGCATCGCCAACATCGATCACTTGGAACGAATTGCTAAAGCATCGCAGCAACTAAGACGAGTCGCACGTGTGCACCTAAAGGTTGACACCGGTCTTGGCCGAAACGGTGCCGGCGCAGCCGAGTGGCCCGAGGTGTTGCAAAAGGCACACGAACTAGTGGCCGAAGGATTTATTCAGGTCGTTGCAATTTTCAGTCACCTGTCGTGCACCAGCGAAGCCGATGACCTAAACCAGATTGCCAGATTTGAGGCAGCCTGTGACGAGGCCAAGGCCGCCGGTATTGATTTTGAACTGCGCCACCTAGTCGCGAGCGACGGACTTTTGCGCTACCCACAGGCTCACTATGAGATGGTGCGCATCGGTGTGGCACTTTATGGGCTTTCACCTTTTGTCGAAAACAGTGCGGCCGATTTTGGTTTGGTGCCGGCGATGACCGCAACCGCGCGAGTCACCCAAACCAAGCGCGTGGGTGCCAATCAGGGGGTTAGTTACGGCTACCTGCATCGCACCGCGGCCGAGACCACCCTGGCATTGATTCCGGTTGGCTACGCAGAGGGGCTGCCACGCAATGCAACCGGCAAGGCGCAGGTTTCTATTCACGGCAAGCAGTACTCGGTAAATAGCCGGGTGGCAATGGACCAGTTCGTGCTGGATGTCGGAAACGACGCCGTGGTGGCTGGGGACTTAGTCACGATTTTTGGTGATCCGGCGGCCGGAGTTCCATCTGCCGATGATTTGGCCGCGGCCTGCGACACAATCAACTACGAGATTGTGACTCGAATGGGCGGCCGCTTTCACCGCAGCTACCTAGGAGAAAGTAACTAGGTGGCCATGCCTTCAAAGAAAGCATCGGCCAAGCACACCATTGAGACACCCCAGGCCATGCATGACTTGGGTGTCCAGCTGGGTGCAACTTTCAAACCCGGTGACTTAGTTCTGCTAACCGGCCCGCTTGGTGCCGGCAAAACAACTCTGACTCGCGGTATCGGAGAGGCGCTGGGCGCAATCGGCAACGTTTCTAGCCCAACTTTTGTAATAGCCCGCACTCACAAACTTGAAGGTCAAGATCACGTGCTGGTGCACGTAGATGCCTATCGCCTGTCGAGCGCCGCCGAATTAGATGACCTAGATATTGATTTTGAAAACTCAATCACAATTGTGGAGTGGGGCAAAGGCTACACCGATGGAATTACCGACCGCTGGATAGAAATAGAAATCGAACGCGATCACACTGGAGAATCAGAAGTGCGCGAAGTAATTGTCAGTGAGCACAATTCGGGAACCCAAGCGGGCGGTGCTGCAAATGCCTAACTACACACTTTGCATTGATACTTCCGCTGGAACCACAGTTGCCGTGCTCCAGGGAGATGAAACCCGCAGCGAAATTCACTTTGACGAGAACATGAAGCACGCCGAGCGCATCGGTGATGCAATCGCTCAGGCTATTGCCGCTGCTGAGATTAATCCCAGCAGAATTTCAAATGTTGTGGTTGGCCGCGGCCCTGCCCCGTTCACCGGTTTGCGCATTGGAATTGCTGCAGCGCTGATGTTTGCCGAGGGAGTGGGTGCAAAACTCTGGGGAGTCACCAGCCTTGACGCAATTGCCCTTGCCGCGTTCAACAAACTTGGCGTTGCACCGGGTGCAACTGTCAGACCGTTGTTGGTCACTGCAGATGCTCGCCGCAGCGAGGTTTACTGGGCGCTGTACTCGGGTCTGTCAAAATCTGGAGCACCAATCCTGGTTGAGGGACCAGCGGTGGCAAAGCCGGCCGCACTGGAAGAACTACTGGCAGTAAAAGAATTTCAGCGAACTGACCTCAAAATTAATGCGGTTGACCTTGGCAAAGTTTTTGAGGCCCAACTGCTAGATGGCACAGCCTCGCAAAGTGTGAGCGCACTTTACCTTCGTGAGGCAGACGCGGTGGCCCCTAAGGATTTGCGTGAGTTTGGAAAGCGGGTTTCCGGATGACCAACTCAATTAGCAATCTAAATTACAAAATTCGCGAGGCTAACGATCAAGACCTTGACGCAATCATGGAACTTGAAAACGCCTGCTTTGGAAATGATGCCTGGGATGCAGACACCATGCACTTTGAGGTGGTTGCCCACCACACCTACTATCTAGCCGCCTTTGAAGGCCCAACAGACCAAGGCAAACTTATTGGGTTCGCCGGGCTAAGCAAGATTCCGGGCAACGACCAGGCAGATATTCAGACCATCGCGGTGAGCCAGGCTGCGCGCGGTCAAGGAATCGGCAAGGCGCTAATGCTTGAGCTGCTAAAAGAGGCCCGCCGCCTACACACTCAAGAAATTTTTCTTGAGGTGCGCGCCGACAATCCGGCAGCGCAAAAACTTTACCTAGCACTTGGTTTTGAACACATCGATACCCGCAAGCGCTATTACCAACCAGATGACGTTGACGCCTGGGTAATGCGTTTGCAATTTGCCAAGACATCGATCGGCCGCGAACCAGTGGTCTTGGGAATCGAGACATCTTGCGATGAAACCGGCGTTGGCATTGTGCGTGGCAACACCCTGCTGGCCAACATCATTTCTTCATCGATGGACGAGCATGCCCGATTTGGTGGAGTGGTTCCAGAGATCGCCGCCCGCGCGCACCTTGAGGCACTAAAGCCAACTCTTGATCAAGCGCTGGCGAAGGCAAATCTTTCTCTGAAAGACATCGATGCAATTGCGGTGACCAACGGCCCGGGTCTTGGTGGTGCCCTGATGGTTGGAATTGGTGCGGCAAAAGCTTTGAGCGTGGCAATCGAAAAACCTATTTACGCGGTCAATCACTTGGTTGGTCACGTTGGGGTTGACATTCTTGAGCGCGGTGAATTGCAAACCCCTACGGTTGCGCTCTTGGTTAGTGGTGGGCACACCTCACTTCTCTTGGTACGCGATTTAATCAACGATGTTGAGCTGCTTGGTGAAACAATTGACGATGCCGCCGGCGAAGCATTCGATAAAGTCGCCCGCGTTCTACGTTTGAAATATCCGGGCGGACCAGAAATTGACAAGGCTGCCATCGGTGGCGATCCAAAGGCTATCCGTTTCCCGCGCGGACTTTCATTACCGAAAGATATGGAAAAGCACCGCTATGACTTTTCTTTCTCCGGTTTGAAAACTGCGGTTGCCCGCTGGGTAGAAGTTGCCGAAACCAAAGACGAGCCAATCAACGTGGCTGACATCGCGGCATCATTCCGTGAGGCGGTTGCAGATGTGTTGGTTACCAAGGCCGTCAACGCTTGCCTAGATCACAAGGTGCCGCGCCTGCTTCTTGGCGGCGGCGTGGTGGCCAATAAGCGTTTGCGCGAACTGGCTCAGGAGCGCTGTGACGCGCACGGCATTGAACTTAGAATTCCAGCCCTAAGTCTGTGCACCGATAACGGAGCAATGATTGCCGCCCTTGGTGCCCAACTGATTATGGCCGGCCGAGCACCCTCTAGTCTGCACTTTGGCTCGGACTCAACCCTGCCGGTCACCACGGTTCAGACGCTCTAGGTCGCAGCAATTTCTGACACGTGACACACAGGCTGCTCACAGGGGACTCCCAGCCATCGGTGTTCAACTATGGGCATGGCTAAAACAGATGCAGTCCCGCAGAAGGACAAATACGATTTCACCAAACTAAACACACTCTCAGTAGTGTCACTTGCTTCCGCACTCACCGGCTTTGGTGTTGTGGCAGCAATTATCACCGGGCACATTTCACTGGCTCAGATTAAGCGAACCGGAGAAAACGGTCGCGCGCTTGCTCTCTCAGGCGTAATTCTTGGCTACGTGTCTATTGCCCTGTGGATACTGGGTTCTGTCTTCTGGACAGTATTCATGTTCTGGGCAGCAAAGAACGGCTATGGCGACATGGATGGCATGCGCGGTGGCTGGGACATGGACCACATGGGCCCAAAGCTGCCGGGAATGATGGACAACAGCTAACGGTTATACCTATTTCTAGTTTCTCTAATTGGTAAAAGTCACTAGAACTTAGAGTTTGGAATCTGAGGTTTCCCTATCGCCTCGGCAACCAACACTCTGTGGGCGTCGCCCACCCTGGTCACGATCAGGGTGGCGGCGCCTTCACCTTTAAGCGCCAGCTCCCTGCGCAATTGCTCGGGCACGATATCGCTGCCGCGTTTTTTGATCTCCAAAACTCCGATGCCACGTTCGCGTAAATAAGCTTTTAGTTTCTTGCGGTCAAAGACCAGGTTGTCGATGACCCGGTAGCCCTTGAGCCAGGGCGATGTTATTTCCTTGTCGCTGGTGAGGTAGGCAATCTCCGGAGCGAACAGGTGCGCCTCAATTTGCTCGGCTAGTTGGCCAATCAGATGTGAGCGCACGACCGCGTTATCGGGTTCGTAAACAAATTCATTTAGCTCGGCTATCGGGGCATCCAGACGCTCCGCGGAGTGACTGATGATTTCGTGTTTGCTGTTGCCGCTGATCAGCAGGGCCGAACGCTTCACTCCGGGCCTCGCCACCGATCCAAACCACAGCCCAAGTTCCACCAGGTCCCCATCCACCGATACCCACTGCGCCTCGGCATCGTCTGGGATTGCCTCGTGCGGGTGGCCAGGGCCAAACTTTACGCCGGTGGGTTTCTGATCGGCAGCCTGCATGACAAAGTCGTAGCTTGGCGAGAAGGCCGCCGGGTCAAACTTGCGAGTTGCGCGCTCGCGAGCTGGGCCGCCAAGCTCACGCCGAGCCGGATCAAAAAACAGCCCGTCAAATTTTGACAGGTCAACTGTGGTGACATCAGCCTGCTCGACGAAGGCGTTCTCAAAGGGAGCCAAGTTGTAGGTGGCAACCGCGGCGGTGACCTCGTCAATTTCGAAGGCCTTTACGTTGATGTCAAGGCTGGCCAGCGCCATTGATTCAGCACCGATACCGCAACCCAGGTCGGCGACAGTTTTGAGGCCAGCCTGTCGGAATCGATTGGCGTGCAGGGCAGCCACGCTGAGTCTGGAGGCCTGCTCAAGGCCGGCCTCTGTAAAGATCATCCGCTCGGCAAAGGGGCCAAATTTAACTGCGGCCCGGCGCCGCAACTTAGCCTGGGTAAGTACGGCCGCCACCAAAGCGGCATCGTTGCCCTGGGCTCTGAGGCTGGAAACCAGCTTGACCACATCGGCCTTAGCCTCGAGCGGGCCGACCTTCGCCAAGAGCTCCTGCCCCTCAGGGGAGAGTAGGCGAATAAAGTCTTGGCGTTCCATTAGGACAGGCTACCTATTTATAGGGCGCCCAATAGGGCAAAATGGAATTTAGCACTCTTGGCTGTCGAGTGCTAACATTGAGACACAAACCCCGCAATAAAAGGAGAGGTTACTATGTCGGTTTCAATCAAGCCGCTTGAAGATCGCATCGTTGTTCGCCCAGTAGAGGCTGAGCAGGTAACTGCATCGGGTCTGGTAATTCCAGACACCGCCAAGGAAAAGCCACAGGAAGCAGAAGTAATCGCTGTTGGTCCTGGCCGCGTAGACGACAAGGGTGTTCGCATTCCTGTTGACGTAGCAGTTGGCGACAAGGTCATCTTCTCAAAGTACGGTGGCACCGAGCTTAAGTTCAACGGCGAGGAGTACCTAGTACTTTCAGCACGCGACGTTTTGGCGGTAGTAGTTCGCTAAAGTCGTTCTCATGAACAACAAAAAAGACCCCGGCTTCGGTCGGGGTCTTTTCTTTGGTTTTGGCGCCTATCTAATCTGGGGCAGCTTTCCACTAATCATCACCATGCTGGCTTTTGCTTCGCCGCTAGAAATCGTTACCTGGCGAATTGTCTTTGGCTTTCTAGTGGCCGCTCTGCTCACCACAATGACTCGCAGCTGGCCGGCGATTATCGGTGTTCTAAAAGATAAGAACCTGATGAAGTGGATGGCGCTGGCCACGGTGTTTATTGCCACCAATTGGATTGCCTACGTGATTGGTGTGGCTTCGCAGCAGACTATTCAGACCGCTCTGGGTTACTTCATAAATCCGCTGGTCACCATTTTGCTGGCGGTTCTTTTTCTTGGCGAAAAACTCAGCCGGGCTCAGTGGGTGGCTACAGCCTTTGGTGCGGTGGCGGTAATCGTGCTGACCTTTGATTACGGTCAGCCACCTTGGATTGCACTGATCCTTGCCGGGTCATTTGGCATTTATGGTCTGGCCAAGAACAAACTTGGTGGCCGAGTCACCGCAGTGAATTCATTTGCCATGGAAGCCGGCATGCTGCTTCCGCTGGCCGGTGTGCAATTTGCGATCATCGCCGCGACCGCCGGAACAACTGGTGGCGGCATTCAGTTTGGCAATGTGGGTTTCTGGGGAACCGTGGGCCTGATTTTCTTTGGTGTGCTTACCGCTGTTCCGCTAATCATGTTTGGCACTGCGGCCCAATTGCTTCCGCTGCGCTTTCTAGGTTTCATTCAATACACAACCCCGGTGCTGCAGTTCTGTCTTGCCCTGTTCGTGCTGGGGGAGCCAATGCCCACAGCCCGATGGATTGGTTTTGGGCTGGTCTGGATAGGGCTGGCCGTGCTTATTTTTGATGCCCTCCGCAGAAACCGGGCCGCAGCCAAGCCTCTCATCGAAGCTGCCGTTATAAATTCGTAACCTAATCTTTACGTTGGGTCCCCCCTTTTGTTACATAAAAATTTTCATTGTCCCCAATAAATGATTAGGCTAATTCTCACGTTCCGCATAGACGCGGTGCGTTCCATGGAGTAATAAATAGGAGTTCTTATGAACAACGTTTCAAAGCGCCGCGCGCTTGGAGCAGTTGCAGGTTTCTCTGCAATCGCCCTTGCAATCGGTACAGCTCTGCCAGCTCAGGCTGCAGACTCAGAACTAAAGATCGGTGCGATCATTCCACTGACTGGTGCCCTTTCATTCCTTTCACCACCTGAAATTGCAGGTCTGCACATGGCTGTTGACGAGATCAACGCTGCCGGTGGAGTTCTTGGCAAGAAGGTTTCACTAAGCATTCTTGACTCAGGTGACGGTGACACTCTAAGCATCGCTGACCAGTCAGCAACCAAGCACTTGGCTAACAAGGTTGACGTTGTTATTGGTGCTGCAGCCTCAGGTGTAACCCGAAGCATCATCAACAAGATCACCGGTGCAAAGGTTGTTCAGATCTCAATGTC
>JACCDX010089394.1_pt1 | contig 19497 bp, 16 predicted proteins | sample 7449681 | NCBI WGS metagenome assembly JACCDX01 (sample SAMN15323450, study PRJNA562643) | freshwater metagenome | isolation source: river surface water | place: USA:Blue River Watershed | collected 2017-08-18
CAAGGCCAAGGAAGTGGTGGACGCACCCGCTGAAGCGGCGGCGCCCACACCTTCGGCTGCCGGCCCGGGCACATCAACGGGGACCAGCAAGGGCCCCACCAGGGTGCCGGCAGCAGGCGGCAAGGCCCAGACCACGCCTGCCAGCACCCCGCTCACCGATTGGACGTTTGGCGAGCTGCCCGCGCTGATGGAGATCCAGCGCGGTGGCCACACCCTGATCGGCTTCCCGGCCTTGCTGGACAAGGGCACCCACGTCGAGATCGACATCTTCGACGAGCCCGACGTGGCCGCCGCCAAGCACCGCGCCGGCCTGCGCCGCCTGGTCGCCCTGCAGATCAAAGAGCCGCTCAAGTACCTGGAGAAGAACATCCCCGATCTGCAGAAGATGGCGATGGTCTACATGCCCCTGGGCACGGCCGACGAGCTGCGCGAGCAGATCATCGACATCGCGCTCGACCGCGCCTACCTGGCCGACCCGCTGCCCACCGATGCCGCCAGCTTCAAGGCCCGTGTCGAAGAGGGTCGCACCCGGCTGAACCTCATCGCCCAGGAAGTGGCGCGCCTGGCCGGCAGCGTGCTGGCCGAGTACGCCGCCGCCACCCGCAAGCTGAAAGACGCCAAGCCGCCGAAGGACGTGGCCGATGACGTGACGGGCCAGCTGCAGCGCCTGATGCCCAAGCGCTTTTTGGTGCTGGCGCCGTATGCGCAGCTGCAGCACTTCCCGCGCTACCTCAAGGGCATCACCTTGCGGCTCGACAAGCTGCGCGGCGACCCCGCGCGCGACACCCAGCGCATGGCCGAGGTCAAGCCCCTGGACCAGCGCTACACCCGGCGCCTGGCCGAGCTCAAAGGCACCCACGACGCGCGGCTCGACGAGTTCCGCTGGTTGCTCGAAGAGCTGCGCATCAGCCTGTTCGCGCAAGAGCTGCGCACGCCGCAGCCCGTCAGCCTCAAGCGGCTGGAAAAAGTGTGGACGCAGATGTCGCATTGAGCCGCACTCGCGGCGAAATGGCGCCAAGTCCGGGTTAGAATGCCAGCTTGTTCGGGGCGTAGCGCAGCCTGGTAGCGCATCTGCTTTGGGAGCAGAGGGTCGTGAGTTCGAATCCCACCGCCCCGACCAAGACCCATCAAGCCGCAGTGGTGTTTGCCACTGCGGCTTTTTTCTTGCCTGCACCAAGGTGCAGGCCTGTGATGGCGTGCCAACCCGATTGTTCCCTGTCCGCTTTTACCCCCGCACTTGCGTGGCGGGTTAACCCATTCAGGGTATGTCTGATTTTCCGGAAATGACTGGTCCGATAAGGTGGGCATCAAGGTTGCGCCTTCGGCAAATCAGATGCACCGGCGGTCTGTGAACAGGGTTCACGGGCGACAGATCGGGGCCGGGTCGAGGGTGCACGTACGATCAACTTGACGCATGCGCGCGTGAACAGCAGCAGGTCGACAGGCTTGCTCGGCGCCGCGCATGCACCCGGGGAAGGTTGGCGATGCCATCAACGATCACACGAACGCCGTGGGCGTCTTTCGTGGAGCCCTCGCTCGCCCAGGTCAGCGCTTCCAGGCTGAACTTGGGGCAGGTTTTGCAAGAGAAGCTGGCTCAGCAAGGGCTGAGCGGCGCGGTGGATGGGCTTTTGCGCTGGCTCACCGTTGGCATGACCTGGTGGCCGCACCAGCAGGTCATCCGCGCCATCGATGGCCCCGTGAGCCAAGCGGTGCGCGCGGCGTTTCCACGCGTGCAGTACCGCTACACGCTGCCGTACTTGAGCAACAGCCTCAACCGCGCTGAGCGCCGGCTGGCACTGCAGTCGCACTACGAACTGGTCAACCGGCACTTCAAGCCAGGCTTTTACGAGCGTGTCCTCGCTGATGACCTCGTGCTGTGGCAACGCGGTCTGGGCGATTGCCTGGCGCGCATCCAACTGCAGGGCCTGTGTCGAGCCTCCCGGCACCGCGAGGGCGAGCTGACCCTGGCCTTCAAGGTCGACGATCGCACGCTCTACAAGCTGTCGTTCTCGCTGGTGCACCCGGGTGTGATGGCGCGAACCATGCCGGGTGTGCCGCTGGCGGCGCCGCTGGTGTTCGTGGGGCGGGTGCAAGGCGCGGCCGGCGCCATGGACACCATCCGACTGGTTTCGGCCCAGCTGGGCGACATCGCGCCCCAAGACCTGTTGATGGTGGCGCTGCTGGGCATGGCCCGCGCGGTGCACGCGCAAACCATCTTTGGTGTCACGGATGGCAACAACGTCGCGCGCCACTGCATCGAGCGCTCGCCAGGCAGCTTTTGCTATGCCGCTTTCTGGGAGAAGTACGGCGCTGAGTTCATGGCCGATGGCAACGTGCACCTGCCCCTGCCGCTCAAAGAGCGGCCGCTGAGCGACATCGCCGCCAAACACCGAGGCCGCACCCAACGCAAGCGCGAGGCCAAGGCCGCCATCAGTGCCGAGGTGACGCAGGCCTTGTCGCGCTGGCTGGTGTGAGGCGCAGGCGCGGAGCCCGCCGCCCTGGCCTCAGGGTGTGGCCGATGCCACCACCCGGCGCATGAACGGCACCACCACCTCGGCCACACCTTGAGGGTCGTCGGCAAAGGGGAAGTGCCCGCTTTGTGGCAACAGGTGCACCTCGGCCTTGGGGAAGGCCTCGCGCTGCTGTAGGGCAAAACGGGCCGGCAGGTAGGGATCGGCCTCGCCCCACACCACGCAACACGGCAGGTCGGCCAGTGGTGCCACCATGCGCATGAACTGCTGCGCCATCGTGTCGCCATCGTCGGTGGCTCGGTAGAGCTTGAGCACCGCGTTCTTGGTGCCGGCATCCAGGTCGTCAAACATGCGGTCCAGGAAGTCCTTGGGCAGGCCACGCGGGCAGCCCATTTGGCTTACCCAATGGAAGCCCCGGCGGTTGGTCAGCGCCATCTGCAACTCGCCCAGCCAGGGCGTGCGCCAGATGCGCGCCATGGTGTGCCAGCGGTAGCCCTTGAGCACGCCCGTGTTGAGCAGGGTGATGCTGCGCACGGCCAGCGGGTTCATCGCGGCCCAGGCCAGGCCCCAGGGGCCGCCAAAGTCGTGCAGCACCAGGTGGGCGTTGATCACGCCCAGCTCACGCAGCGCCTCGCCCAGGAAGGTGGCGCAAGCGGGCACCGAGTAGGGGTACGCCATGGGCTTGTCGGCCCGCCCGAAGCCCACCATGTCGATGGCCACCACGCGCATGTGGGGCGCCAGCTGGGTCATCAGCTCGCGCCAGTCTTCGCTGGAGCCGGGGTTGCCATGCACGAAGACCACCGCCTCCATGGCGCGGTCGTTGGGGCCGCCTTGCAGCACCTTGGTGCGCAGGCCGGTGGCCACCAGGTCAAACTGTCTCAGGGCGCGGGACGCAGCGTTCAATCAGGGCTCCTCGGCAGGCGGGACAACCGCCCCGCGACTGTACCCGCGCCACACCTGGTGGCCAATGGCCCGGTGGCTTCAGCCGCGGCAGGCGTGGTGCGGGCGCGCCAGATCGTCGAGGATGGGGCAGTCTGGCCGCGCATCGCCCTGGCACGCCTCGGTCAGGGCGCTCAAGGTGCGCTTCATCGCTTCCAGCTCGTCGATGCGCCGCTGCAGGGTCTGCACATGGCCTTGCACCAGTTGCTTGACGGCGCTGCTGCTGCGCTCACGGTCGCGCCACAGGCCCAGCAGATCGGTGATCTCGGCCATGCTGAACCCCAGGTCACGGGCGCGCCGGATGAACTGCAGGCTGTGCAGCGCCGCCTCGTCGTACAGGCGGTAGCCGCCATCGGTGCGCGGTGCGGTGGGCAACAGCCCCAGCGACTCGTAGTGCCGGATCATCTTGGCCGACACGCCCGTGCGCTGCGAGGCTTCACCGATGTGCAGCATGGCGGGGCCTCAGGCCAGCACCTCGTAGCCTTCTTCTTCGATGGCCTGGCGCACGGCCGGCAAGGCCAGGCCACTGGTGACCAGCACCTTGCCGGTGGACAGGTCGATGCGCACCTCGGCGCTCGCGTCTTGCGCCTGCACGGCACGGGTCACCCCTTTGACGCAATGCTGGCAGCTCATGCCCTTGACGTGCAGTTCATGGGTGGTGGGGGTGGTGCTCATGGCAGGCTCCATCGGGATCGAGGTGAAAGACAGCGACACGGTAAACCTTGACATCATGTCAGAGTCAAGCACCCCAGGCTTGATGTGGCACAAGGCCGGTCGCTGCGTGCAGCCTGCTTGACCTTGCCCCCGTGGCAAGCTGGAGACTGTGCTGCATGGCCTGCGCACGCCCAGGCCCATGCGCCACGCTCACCGTCTCATCCCATGAACCTCGCTGCACCGCCCGCCGTCACCGCCTCAGCCACGCCCTCCGCCGCACCCTCTGATGCTGCGGTTCGCCTGGCGGTGCGTGGCATGACGTGTGCGGCCTGCGTCAGCCGTGTCGAGCGCGCCTTGCGCAAAGTGCCCGGTGTGCAAGATGCCACCGTCAACTACGCCACAGAAACCGCCACCGTGCACTGGCAGGCCGAGCACCTGGCGGCGCAGGCGGAGCCCGGTGCGCACACCTCGGTGCAGCCTTCCGTTGAGCCTTTGGTGCAGGCGGTGACCGATGCCGGCTACGACGCCGTCTGCCTGCGCGACGATGCCCCCCCGGCCGAGCCTGATCCCCACCTGTGGCACCGCTGGGGCGAGGTGGCCGTGGCCACGGCACTCAGCTTGCCGCTGATGTGGCCCATGCTGCAAGCGGCCTGGCTGGCTGTGTGGGCGGCAGTCACGGGTGGTGCCGGTGGTGGTGCCGGTGGTGGTGACATGGCCATGCTGCCGCCCTGGTTGCAAATGGCGCTGGCCACGCCGGTGCAGTTCTGGCTGGGGGCCCGCTTTTACAAGGCGGGCTGGGCCGCGCTGCGTGCAGGCACCGGCAACATGGACCAACTGGTGGCCCTGGGCACCTCCGCGGCCTGGGGCTTGTCGGTGTGGCTGTGGTGGCAGCACGGCGAGCACGCGCACGAGCTGTACTTCGAGTCCTCCGCCGTGGTCATCACGCTGGTGATGTGGGGCAAGGCCCTGGAGGCCCGCGCCAAACGACAGGCCAGCCAGGCCATCCGAGGGCTGTACGCCTTGCGCCCCACCACGGTGATCCGCCAGGGCCCGCAAGGCGATGTCGAGGTGCCCCTGAGCCAGGTGCTGCCCGCTGACCTGCTCGTGGTGCTGCCGGGGGCCCGGGTGCCTGCAGATGGCCGGGTGGTGCAGGGCCAGGGCCATGTTGACGAGTCCATGCTCACGGGCGAGCCCATGCCGGTGGCCAAGGCCGAGGGCGATGTGCTCACTGGGGGCACGCTCAACCAGGAGGGGCGCTTGTTGATGCGGGTGCAGGCCGTCGGGGCGGCGGCCACGCTGGCCGGCATCATCCGCCGCGTGGAGCAGGCGCAGGCCACCAAGCCGCCCATCCAGCAGGTGGTGGACCGCGTGTCGGCGGTGTTCGTGCCGGTGGTGCTGGCCGTGGCCACGCTCACGGCGTTGGCGTGGTGGTGGCACGGCGCGCCCCTGCAGCAAGCTTTGATGAACGCCGTCAGCGTGTTGGTGATGGCCTGCCCTTGTGCGCTGGGTCTGGCCACGCCAGCCGCGCTGATGGCGGGTACCGGGGCTGCGGCGCGTGCCGGCATCCTCATCCGCGATCCGCAAGCCCTTGAGGCCGCCCACCGCGCGCGCGTCATCGCCTTCGACAAGACCGGCACCCTGACGGAAGGCCGCCCACGCCTGGTGGCTTGCGACGTGCCCACGGGCCCCGCATCGGGCTGGGCGGGATCGGCTGCCGACGCCCTGGCCCTGGCGGCCAGCATCCAGGCCGGCAGCGAGCACCCCCTGGCGCGTGCGGTGATCCAGGCGCACCAGGGGGCGTGCACTGGGGCGCATTCAGGGGCGAGCCTGGGCCCGGCCTTTGCCGCCCCGTGGCCCATGCAAGGCGTGCGCGCCGAGGTCGGGCAGGGCGTGCGTGCCCAGCGCGACGCGGGCCCTTGGGCCGGCGATTGGGCCATGGCCAGCTCCCGCTGGGCCACGACCTTGCTGGGGCGCGATCCGGCCCAAGCCGGCTGGCCCGCCTTGGCCGCAGATGCCGCCCAGGCCACCGTGTCTTGGTTGCTGTGGAGCCCCCCGGGCGGCAGGGCCTGGCAGGCTACAGCCCGCCTGTGCTTTGCCGATGCGCCCAAGCCCCACGCGGCCGAGGCCGTGGCCCGCCTGCAGGCGCGCGGTCTGCACACCTGGCTCATCAGCGGTGACCGGCAGGCCGCCGCCGAAGGCCTGGCCCGCCAGCTGGGCATCGCCCATGTGCTCGCCGAGGTGCTGCCTGGCGACAAGGCCCGGCAGGTGCGCGCGCTGCAGCAGGCCCATGGCACGGTGGTGATGGTGGGCGATGGCCTCAACGACGCCCCGGCACTGGCCCAGGCCGACGTGAGCATGGCCATGGCCAACCCCGGCGCGGGCAACGACCTGGCGCTGGAAGCGGCCGGCATCACCTTGATGCGGGGCGATCCCTTGCTGGTCGAGGCCGCGCTCGACATCTCGGCGCGCACCACCCGCAAGATCCACCAGAACCTGGCCTGGGCCTTCGTCTACAACGTGGTGGGCTTGCCGCTGGCGGCGCTGGGCTGGTTCAACCCCATGCTCGCGGGCGCCGCCATGGCCCTCAGCAGCATCAGCGTGTTGCTCAATGCAATCACCTTGTTGCGCTGGCGGCCCACACAGGCCCTTGGCGTAAACTCCGAGCTGACTGTCCGTAGCTCAACTGGATAGAGCAGCTGCCTTCTAAGCAGCAGGTCGGGGGTTCGAGTCCCTCCGGACAGGCCATCGCGCGATGGCCTGCAAGGCTGAGCCCCTCTGCTCAGAAGCCTTCCACCACGAAGCGGCTGAATTCGCCCTCGTTGATGCCGCCCTTGACCATCGCGTCGTAGCGCATGTCCTCGTCGAGGAAGCGCTTGAGCCAGGACACCGTGGCCTTGTTCATCGTGTTGAGCTGTGCCTTCGACGCCAGGAACGTGGCGCACAGGTGGCTCGCCCCCTTTACCTCGATCTCGCCGCGCGGCAGCGCGTCAGGCAGGCTCGCATAGAACACATCCGAGTGCACGTTGTTGGGCGCAATGGTGTCTTTCTGGCAGGCCACGATCAGCGTGGGCGAAGCCACCTTCGGAAAGGCCTGCGTGGTGTGCCAGGGCTGCAGTGCCACCACGGCCTTGAGGGCAGGGTCCGCTTCGGCGGCGGTCAACACGGCGCCACCGCCCATCGAGTTGCCCACGATGGCCTGGCGACTGGTGTCGGCCAGTGCGGCATAGGGCACTTGGCCGGCGCGCACCAGTTCGCTCACGTGTTTGAGTGCGCCGGCCACGGCCTTGGCGCGCACATCAGGCAGGTCGCCGCGTCCCACGCTGTCGATGTTGATGACGATGAAGCCATGCGAGGCCATCTTCTTGACCAACCCGTCGTACACCGCCTGGAAGGCCATGAAGCCCGGCATCATCGCCACGATGCCGAAGGTCTCCCCGGCCTGGCCTTGCGGGTAGTGCACCGTGGCACCGCCATAGGCATAAGGCTTGGCGGCACTGACCGCGATCTTGTGGCTGCCCACGGCATACGGGCCGGCCACGTTCAGTGCGGCGGCGGTGGGCACGGGGCCCTTCTCGAAGCCAGCGGCATGGGCCTGGGGCGCGCACACGAGGGCGGCGGCCAGGCAGAGGGGTGCAAGCAGGGCAGACAGGGTGGTGCGCATGGTGGGGCTCGCAGATGCTTGTTGTTGATGACCGATCGCGCCAAAATGCGTTCGGTTGGATGAAGTCCATTCTATGGAGCCCCCCATTGGCCAGCCTGACCAATGATTGGCCCCGCTGTCTCGGTGTTTCTCCCTGTCATCGGTCTTGCAGATGCTCACCGCCCGTGCACTGCTGCCAACATGGCGGCCAGGCCTCGGAGTAGACTCGAACGCGCAACATCCAACTGGGCAGCTGCGCATCCATGTTCGCTTCCTTCAAGAAACTCCTGGGCGGGGCCGAGGCCGCAGCGGGCGATGACGTCCAGGTGCTGGCAGCCTGGGCCAAGGCGCAGGGCCATGTGTTCAAGCGCGTCAACAGCCGCAGTGGCCAGGGCGTGGTCGTCGAAACCGGCGAAGGCTGGCGCGTCGAGTGGGGCCCGTCGCAACGTCCTTACATTGACGGCCAGGAACTGCGCTTCCGATGCGACACCGGCATGGCCAGCGATGTGCAGATGATCTTGCTGACCCGTGTGCTGGCCCAGGTGCTGGAGACCGACGTCTTCAGCCGCTTCACCAACGCGATGCAGACCCAGATCGACACCTCGCTGCCTGAGGAAATGCGCTGGCTGGCCATGCACCCCAAGGTGTCGCTGTCGGCTTCGGGCGCGCTGCAGCGGCGTTTCGCCTTGTTCTGCAATGCCGAGGCCGTGGCGCATAAGTGGTTGGAGCACGAGCTGCTGATGCACCTCGAAAGTGCGGCCAGCCAGTGGTGGACAGACAGCCTCATGCTCGTGCTCGTGCTCAACCGGGGCATGTTGACGCTGCGCATGCCCGGTGTGGGCCTCGAGCCCGCCCAGTTGCGCATGGTCGGCGAGTTCTATGCCCAAGCCTGCCGCCAGATGCGGCGCGTGGCCGCCTGACACCGATCAGCGCCTGGGCTGCAAAAAGCGCTCGATCGCCTCACCGGCGGCCGGGCGGCTCAGGTTGACCATGAAGTGCTGCTTCTCGGCCAGCAGGTGGTGGCGCAGCGCCTGGTCGGCGTCGTGCACCAGCTCCTTCATGCTGGCCAGCGCATCGGCTGGCCAGGCGGCCATCTCGTCGGCCCAGGCCAGCGCCTGCGACAGCGCTTGCCCGGCTGGCGCCAGCTTGTGCACCAAGCCTTGTGCGTGCCAGTGGTCGGCTGAGCTCAGGCTGCTGTCTTGTCCCGCCCACAGCAAGGCCAGGGCGCCGGATCGGCCCAGTGCGCGCGTCAGGTGCCACGTGGCGCCACCATCGGGCGACAAGCCCACCTGCCCATAGGCCATCACGAAGCGCGCCGTGTCGGCCGCCACGATCACGTCACAGGCCAGCGCCAGCGAGGCCCCGCCGCCTGCGGCCACCCCTTCCACTGCGGCGATCACGGGTTTCGGGAAGGCGCGGATGCTTTCGATCCAGTCGTGGAAGGCGTCGAGGTTGCCCGCCTGCGCGTGCAGATCGTGCTGGCGGTTGTGGGCCAATCGGCTCAAGTCGCCGCCCGCACAGAAGTGGCCTTGGGCGCCGGTGATCACCACCGCGCGCACATCGGGATCGGCTTCCGCCATGTTCAGCGTCTCGACCCCTGCGGCATACACTTGGGGCGACAAGGCGTTGCGGCGGGCCGGGCCCGACAGGGTCAGCACCAGGGTGGCGCCTTGGCGCTCGGTGATCAATTCAGTGGACATGCGAGCAAATGTAAAAGGTGGACACAAAGGCGTTGAGCCTGTCGCCATTCGGACAAGGGCTGGGGCTAGCCATGGGATGGCGCCTAATACCTTCGTGCTAGAGTCGTTTGATCAGGCAGATGATGCACCGGATATGAAGCAGATCAAGCGGCGCGGCGTCGCTGTGGTGACGGGTGCTGCGCTCTGGGGCATGTTCGGGGCGTCGCTCGCCATGGGCTTGGGTAAGCCCAACAGCCACGCCATTCTCGGGGAAGAGTTGACCCTCACCGTGCCAGTTCGACTGGACGCGGGCGAACGTCTGGACGACGAATGCGTCGCCGCAGACGTGTTCTTTGGCGATGACAAACTGGTCAGCAGCCAGGTGCGCACACGCGTGTCCACCGATGCGCAAGGGGCGTCGACCCTGGTGGTGAGCACCCGCCGTCCGGTGTCCGAGCCGGTGGTCACGGTGTACGTGGTGGCTGGATGCCAGTCGCGCATCACCCGCAAGATCGTGGCCTTGGCCGATCCCCCCGGTTTGCAATTGCCAGGCGGCGCGCCCGTGGGCACGGTGGCCGAAGCCATGCCGGTGCCTGCTGTGTCAGCCGACGTGCGCGCGCCAGCGCCTTCGCGTTCACCGAGCCAGCGCACAGGTCTGGCCGATGCCAGTGCGCGCGCACCCGCAGCGGTCGCTGCAGCCATTGCGGGCGATGGGGCCGCCCCCGCACGCAAAAACGCTGGGACGCCCCGCACGTCTGCCGCCGCGCCGGCGGCCACAGGCACAGGCACAGCAGATGGTGCGCTCGGTTGGCGAGAGCGCATGAAGCAGGCCCGGCAGGCCCGGATCGCTGACGGCGAGGTGCCTGTCGGCGTTGCGCCCGCGCGGGCCCGCTCGGCGGCTGCCGTTGCCGAGCGCAAGCCTCCCGCCGAGGTCGTGAGCCGACTGGAGCTCGATCCGGTGTCGGCCGATGCCATGGTGGCGCCCCAGCTCAAGATGGGCGCCAACCTCGCCACCGTGCCCGACCCTGACACAGCTTCGCCTGACCTGCTGGCGCGCCGCGCCAGTGCGTCCGCTTATTGGCGTGCCCTGCAGGCCACGCCCGAGCAACTGGCCCGCGACCAAGAGCGCCTGCAGCAACTCGAGCTGCGTGTGGCCGAGCTGCAAGCCCAGCAGGCGGTGCTGTTGGGCTCGGGGGCCTCGGAGGCAAGCTCCGGTCTGGTGGCTGCCGCTCACGTGCCGGCCGCAGCCACCGCCGCATCCTCAGCCGAGTCCAAGTCTGGTTCTCGCGTTGTGGCCGTGCTGGCGCTGGGCGCGGCGCTGGGCTTGGCGCTGCTCTACGTCTTGTGGCGCAGCAGTGCCAACCGCAGCAAGTCTGGTCCCGACTGGTGGCAGGGGCAGTCGGGCGAGACCGAATCGCCTGAGCTGCCCGACATCACCCCTCGCGGGCACCAGGTCGACCCCCGAGATGTGCACCCCACCACCGTGGAGTTCGTGCACGTGCCGCACGAAACCCATGAGGCCATGGCGGCTCAACCTGCCCATGGCTCGCAGGCGGGGCGTGCGCCCACGGCCCCCTCGATGCTGTCTGCGGTTGACGTGCCATTGCCGCCGCTGTCTCCGGTGTCGCCGGTTTCGGGCAGCGTGCTGCCGTTCCCTGGTCCCAAATTGCCGGCAGGTGTTGCCGATGCGTTCGCGCCGAGCGCCCGCGCGCCTGGCGCGCGTTTCACCAGCATGTTCGGCTCGTTGCCCCAGCAGGGTGATGACTCGTTGCGTGCCGTGGCGGTCGAGGAGCTGATCGACCTGGAGCAGCAGGCCGAGTTCTTCGTGGTGCTGGGGCAGGACGATGCCGCCATCGACCTGCTGGAAAACTACGTGCAGCACAACCCGCAAGGCAGCCCGCTGCCGATGCTCAAGCTGCTCGACATCCACCGCAGGCTGGGACGTCGGCAGGACTACGAGCGGGTGTGTGCCTTGTTCGATGGCCGCTTCAATGCCCACGCCCCATCGTGGCTGGACGACATGAACGATGGCCTGAGCCTGGCCGACTACCCTGAGGTGGTCTCGCGGCTGCAGGCCTTGTGGCCTGAGCCGGCCCAGGCCATGGCCGTGCTCGAAAAGTCGCTGCTGCGGCCCACGGCCGGCGGCGACACCTTCGACCTGCCCGCCTACCGCGAGCTGCTGACCCTGTACGCCGTGGCCCGCGACCTCGCCGAGGGCGCAGCGGCCGCCGAGCGTGTGGATGTGCTGCTGCCGTTGACGGGGGCCGATGTGGCCTCGGTGACCACCCCTGTGGCGTCAGGCGATGCCGATGTGTCGCCGTTGATGGCCACGCGACCGATCAAGGCCCAGCCCTCGCTTGCCTTGGCACGCGGCGTGGCGGTCGATCTGGAGGTCGACTTCCAGCTCGACGACGAGCCGCGCCGGGTGTGAGCGTGGTCGCCAGGGCTGCGTCTGCTGGCGTTCAGCCGCAGGCTCACAAGCCGTAGTCGCCCTCGGCCGCTTCGCTGGCGGCGCTGGCCGGCGACTGCACCGCTTTGAGGATCGATTGCCGGTTGAGCCGATCCGACACCAGCTCCGCGAACGCCAGCACAAACTGACGCAGGTACGCGCCGCGTTTGAAGGCCACCCGCGCCAGGTTGGGGCCGAACAGGTGGCCCACCGGGCGCGAGACCAGGTCACCATTCGGCGTGTTGGCCAGCGGGTCGTCTTTGACGGCCATCTCGGCCACCACCCCCAGGCCGAGGCCCAGCCGCGCGTACGTTTTGATCACGTCGGCATCGATGGCCTCCATCACCACATGTGGCGTCAGCCCGCGCTGCGCAAAGGCCTGATCGATGCTTTTGCGGCCGGTGAAGGCCGGGTGGTACGAGATCAAGGGCTCGTGGGCCAATTGCTCCAGCGAGATCCGCGAGGCCTGCGCCAGCGGGTGCGAGGGCGGCATCACCAGCACATGCTGCCATTCGTAGCAGGGCAGGGTGACGAGGCCCGGCATGTCGGCCAGTGACTCGGTGGCCATGCCGATGTCGGCCGCGCCATCGAGCACCATCTGCGCCACCTGCTGCGGGCTGCCTTGGTGCAGGCTGATCGACACCTTTGGGTACTTGCGGCGCAGCGCCGCGATCGGCTCGGGTAGCACATAGCGGGCCTGCGAGTGCGTGGTGGCGATCGACAAGGTGCCGGCATCCTGCATGGCGAACTCGTCACCGATGCGTTTGAGGTTGCCGATCTCGCGCAGGATCACGTCGATCGATTGCAGCACCTGCAGGCCGGGCTCGGTCACACGCTTGAGCCGCTTGCCGTGGCGCACGAAGATGTCCACGCCCAGCTCCTCTTCCAGCTCCAAGATGGCCTTGGAGATGCCGGGCTGCGAGGTGTGCAGGGCCTTGGCCGTTTCGGTGAGGTTGAGGTTGCGCTTGGCGGCCTCGTGCACGAATTTGAACTGATGCAGGTTCATGGGCTGGCTCGGTGAAGGGCCGGCACGGTGCGCGGCGGGGTGGGGTCAGTGAGGCTGGCTGGCCTGCCAGGCGATGTCGGCCATGGCCTGCACCAGCTGGGGCGATTCACCCACGGCCGGCGCGAGCTGCCAGCTCACTCCGGGGTGCTGGGCACGCAGTTGCGTCAGCAGCTCGGGCAGGTCTTTGCGCACATGGCCGCCCGCGCCCAAAAACAGCGGCACCACGGTGACCTGCTGGCAGCCGGCGTTGACCAACTGCTGGCCGCCATCGATCAGGTTGGGGCTCATGAACTCGAGGAAGGCGAGCACGACCCGCTCTGGCACGGTGCGTGTGCGCAACTGCTGCGCCACGGCCTCGAAGGGGCGGGCCCAGGCCGGGTCGCGGGCGCCGTGGGCGAAAAGCAAAATGCCGGTGGTGTCCATGGTGGCTCCAGGTTCGAAAGGGCAGGGCGGGGGTTTAGCGGTAGCGCACCAGCCAGACGAAGGCGCCCATCGACAGCAGCAGGTAGAACAGGCTGGGGGCCGATGCCGCCAGCCAGGGCTGCCACTGGTGCAGCAGGCCCAGGTGGCTGGTGATGTGGTTGGCCAGCACGAAGCTGATGCCCAACATGATGCCGCCAAAGATCTTCAAGCTCATGCCGCCCGCACGGGCATGCAGGTAGGCAAAGGGCAGGCACAGGGCCACCATCACGAAGCACACCAGCGGGTAGAGCGTCTTGTTCCAAAAGGCCAGCTCGTAGCGCTGGGCTGCCTGGGCGTTGTTCTCCAGGTGGCGGGTGTAGCGCCACAGGTCCAACGTCGACATGGTCTCGGGCGGCAGCACCGACGCTGACACGACCTTGGGCGTCAGGCTGCTGCGCCACTGCAGGGTGTCGAGCCGGCGCTCGTTCACCAGTTGCCGCCCCGCCAGCACCGAGGCTTCGCCCATCAGGTCGTGGTCGGCCCAGCGGGTGTCTTGCACCCGCTCCAGCTGCCACAGTGAGCCCTGTCCATCGGCTTCGGGGCCCGCGCCTTCGGCTTGCACCACGGCGCGCTCGGCCGCCAGTCGGCGCACCAGGTGGCCACGCATGTCGAATTCGAAGATGCGGATCTGGCCGAGCTCGCGGTCGTTGCGCGCACTGCCCACGTTCACGGTAATGAGGTGCGTCTGGCCCGGCGCCACCGTGCGCCGCTCGCGCAGCCAAGTGCCGCCGCGGGCCAAGTCCAGCCCCTGCTGGCGACCAAACTGCGCACGGTGCAGCGTGAGCTGTTGTGCGGACCAAGGCATGTAGACGTTGCCCACCAGCACAATGATGAGCGCCGACATCAGCCCCAGCGTGCCCAGCAGCGACAGCGCGCGGCCCGGGCCCAGACCAGCGGTGCGCAAGATGGTGAACTCGGAGGTCTGGGCCATCTTGGCCATGGCAAGGATGCCGCCGATCAACAGCGCGATCGGGAACAGGTCATAGGCGTGGGTGCCTTGGCGCATCAGGCAGGTCCACAGCGCGTGCTGGATCTGGTAGCCGTTGCGGCCCAGGTCTTGCATCTCTTCCACGAAATCGATGAAGAAGGCCAGCGCGCCAAAGGCCAGGCTCACGTAGAGCACGTGCAGGGCGATGCTGCGGTAGATCAGCCGGCGAACGGTGTTCATGCGCTGCCTTTCTGGGTGTTGGTGTTGGCGTTGGCGCTGCGCACCAGCAACCGCAGCTTCTCGCCTCTGCCCAGCCTGCGTCCGCCGATCATTGCGCCATCTCGCCACCAGATCACGCCCAGCGCGCCCAGCGTCAGCAGGCCATGGATGAGCCACAAGGCCACGGGCCAGCTCATCTTGCCTTTGGTCACCCAGCTCTGGCTGAGCGTCAGCAAGTTGAAGTACACGACGAACAGCAGCAAGGCGTACACCAGGTTCCAGCTGCTGTTGCGGCGCGCGTTACCGGCCGCCAGACTCAGTCCGGCGAGCACCATGTTGAAGCTGGCCCAGATCAGGCCCAGGCGCCAGGCCAACTCGCCCTTGGCTTCGCGCTCCTTGATGCGGAAGAGCTCGGGCGTGGCCGTTGAGCGCATGTCGGGGGCCACGCGGTCGGCCGTGGCCACCTCGCCCACGAGCAGGCGAGCAGTGCCAAATTGGGCCAGCGACTTGTCGCCGGTCTCCAGGTCGGTCTGGATGCGTTCGCCCTGGCGCAGCACCAAGAAGCGCTGCCCTCGGTCGACGATGAGGTTGCCTTCGGCGGCCGTCACCACCGACTCCTGGCCCTTGTCGGTCAGCACCATGAAGACGTTGCGGCCGGTCTTCTCGCCATCGCTGTGGCTGTCGATGAAGAACACGCGCTTGCCATCGGCCGAGCTTTGGAACTGCCCCGGGGCCACGCGGGCCATGTCGGAGCGCTTTTCATACCGGTCGCGCAGCACCAGGGCCTGGGTTTGCGCCCAGGGGCGGGCCACCAGGGTGACCAGCGCCACCAGCGCCAGCACCGGCCAGGCCATGCGCAGCAGCGGCGGCACGAAGCTGAACTGCCGTGCACCACTGGCCTGCCACACCACCATCTCGCTCTCGCTCCACAGGCGGCTGAGCACGCGCACCACCGACACGAACAGGGCGAGCGCCAGCATCACCGGCATCTGCGCGATGACGGTGTAGCTCAGGATCAGGCCCACGTCGGCGGGCGCGAAGGCGCCTTTGGTGGCCTGCGCCAGCACACGGATCAGCACCATGGTCAAGACCACGGTCAACAAGATGATGAGTGTGCCGACGAAGCTGCGCCACAACTCTCGGCGCACAGAGGAATCGAATAACATTGTCCGCATCAGTTCTAACCGTCCATTATGGACGCGCCCCACATGGAATACCGGTTTGTCGCGGCCGATGGCGCCGCCGTGTCCACGTTCGCTGCCGATGCCCTGGTGCTGGTGCTCGCGCCTGATCAAGGCAGCACCACCGTCGGTGCCCTGCAGACGGTGATCAACGAGGCCGTGAAGGCGGGCGATTTCGCCCTCAAGGCCGGCCGCAGCCTGTACCTGCACCGCCCGGCCGGCCTGCGCGTGCCGCGTGCGCTGATCGTGGTGGCCAGCGAGGCCAGTGCCAAGGGGCTCAAGGGCGCCATGGCCAAGGCCGTTGCCGGCCTGAAGGATTCGGGCAGCGCCCATGTGGCCGTCACCCTGGCCGAAGGCTGGGCTGCTGGCTCGGGCGAGGCCGCCACCTTGGCCCAGACCCTGGTGGGCGCGGTGGCCGATGCCACCTATGTGTACCGCGACACCAAGCCCAGCGCCCCCAAGCCGGGTGCGCTCAAGAAGATCAGCTGGCTGGGCCAGGCCGATGCGGCAGCTGCCGCCAAGGCCGGCCTGGCTCAGGGCGAGGCCCTGGCAGCAGGCGTCACGCTGGCGCGCGAGCTGGGCAACCGCCCGGGCAACCTGTGCACCCCCAGCCACCTGGCGGCCGAGGCCAAGGCGATGGGCCGCGCCTTCAAGCACATCGGCGTGCAGGTGCTCGACCGCCCCGCGCTCGAAAAGCTCGGCATGGGCTCGTTCCTGTCGGTGACCAACGGCTCGGCCCAGCCGCCCAAGTTCATCATCCTGCAGTACAAGGGCGCGGCCGCCTCGCAGGCCCCCATCGTGCTGGTGGGCAAGGGCATCACCTTTGACACGGGCGGCATCTCCATCAAGCCGGGCGCCGGCATGGACGAGATGAAGTTCGACATGGGCGGCGCCGCCTCGGTGCTGGGCACCTTCCGCGCGCTGGCCGCGTTGCGCCCCAAGCTCAACGTGATCGGGCTGGTGCCCACCTGCGAGAACATGCCCAGCGGCACGGCCACCAAGCCGGGCGATGTGGTCACCAGCATGTCGGGGCAAACCATCGAGGTGCTCAACACCGATGCCGAAGGCCGCCTGATCTTGTGTGATGCGCTGACCTACGCCGAGCGCTTCAAGCCTGCAGCCGTGGTGGACATCGCCACGCTGACGGGTGCTTGCGTGGTGGCCCTGGGCCACGTGCACAGCGGCCTGTTCAGCGCCGACGATGAGTTGGCCCAGGCCCTGCTGGATGCCGGCCGCTCGGCGCAAGACACGGCCTGGCGCATGCCGCTCGATGAAGAGTACGGCGACAGCCTCAAGAGCAACTTCGCCGACATGGGCAACGTGGGTGGCCGCGATGGCGGCGCCATCACCGCGGCGTGTTTCCTGGCCAAGTTCACCCAGGCCTACCGCTGGGCCCACCTCGACATCGCCGGCACGGCCTGGAAGTCGGGTGGCGCCAAGGGCGGCACGGGCCGCCCGGTGGGTCTGCTGACGCGCTTCCTGCTGGACCAGGCTGCTGCGGGCAGCGCCGCGCTGCAGCCGCGTGCGCCGCAAGGCAAGGCAACCAGCAAGGCAACCGGCAAAGCTGCAGGCAAGGGCAGCAAAGCGGCCAAACCCAATGCGGTCAAGCCCGCGCCGGTCAAGAAGGCCGCGACCCAGTCTGCAGCCAAGCCCAGCGCCAAAACCGCTGCCAAGACCGCAGTCAAGACCGCTGAGAAAGCGGCTTGATGGCCCTGGACGCGCAGCAGGCGAGGGCGGCATCCCATGAGCGGACGCGTTGAGTTTCACCACGGCATGGCCGACCGGATGGGCTATGCCTGCCGCCTGCTGCGCAAGGCCTACAAGGCCGGCGCGCAGGTGGTGGTGACGGGCGAGCCCGTCGTGCTCAAGGAGCTCGATCGCCTGCTGTGGACCTTCGACGAACTGGAGTTCTTGCCGCACATCCTGGTGGGCGATCAGCCGGTGCCCGAGCACCTGCAGGCCACGCCGGTGTGGCTGGTGGCTGATCTGGCGCAGGCGCCAGGGCATCCGGCTGTGGTGGTCAACCTCGGGCAGGCCGTGCCGCCTGATCTGTCGCGCCACCAGCGCCTGTTCGAGGTGGTGAGCCAGCAGCCGGATGACCGCCAGCGCGGTCGCCAACGTTGGAAGGCCTACGCGGCCATGGGGTGGGAGGTACACCCCCATGAGGTCAAGGAATGAATGAGCAGATGCCCACCCCGCCGCTGAACGTGCCGGTGCTCACCGAGGTGATCGACGCCGAGGTGTCACCGCCACCCGTTGACGTGCCCGTGCTGGTGGCCGAGGTGCCCACCTTGCTGGACGAGCCCTCGGCCGTGACGCGCAACCTGTCCCAGCCGGGCGAGCTGCCCAGCTACGACGAGGTGCCACGCAACCTCTTGCGCGGCGCTGGTGCCAGCGATGCCCCGCCGCCCATGCGTGCGGCCGTCGCGGCGCCGCTCCATGCCACGGGGGGCACATCGTTGGAGGCCGCCCGCGCCAGCCTGTCGGAGGCCCTGCGTTCGGCCCGCGATGGCCGCTGGGCCCCGATGCCCAACGTCGAGGCGCCAGTGTTGACGGCCCCGCTGCTGGAGACGCCTGCGGCCCCCGAGCAGCCTGAGCAACCTGGGCACCCAGCCGTGCCCACGCTCGATGAACTGGTGGAGGCCGCGCCGGTCGAGATTGCCGTGCCCGAAGGCCCCATCGAGGTCACCGAGGTCAGCGAGGCGCAACTCGCCCACCGCGTGCTGTCGGTGGTCAACAAGCAGATCGACGGGCTGATCGAGTTCCGCCTGCGCGAGGCCATGGGCCCCATCCTGCAGCGCCACACCGACGCCCTGGTGCGAGATTTGCGTGACGAACTCAAGCAGACGATGCAGGACGTGGTGTCCCGCGCCGTTGCCCAGGAGATGGCCAAGGTGCGGCCGCGTTGAGATGCCCCGCGACCCGCTGCCAGGCCCCTCATCTTCTTGCCCCCTCTAACCCTTACCCACTGACCAGGAACCCGAGCATGTCGCCCCTGTCTTCCTACGCCCCTGAATTCCGCTTGAACCGCAGCGCGCGCGTGGCCATCGCCTGCACCCTGGCCCTGGGCAGCACCGCGCTGTGGGCGCAAACCGTGGTGCGCATCGGCCACGTGGCGCCGGTGTCGGGTCCGCAGGCCCACTACGGCAAAGACAACGAGAACGGCGCGCGCATGGCCGTGGCCGACCTCAACAAGCAAGGCCTGAGCATCGGTGGCAAGAAGGTGACCTTCGAGCTGGTGGCCGAAGACGAAGCCGCCGACCCCAAGCAAGGCACGGCTGCGGCCCAGAAGCTGTGCGATGCCAAGGTCAATGGCGTGGTGGGCCACCTGAACTCGGGCACCACCATCCCGGCGGCCAAGGTCTACACCGCGTGCGGCTTGCCCATGGTCACGCCCTCGGCCACCAACCCTGAGCTGACCACGCTGGGCTACAAGAACGTCTACCGCCTGCTGGCCAACGACAACGACCTGGGTGCGGGCCTGGCCAAGTACGCGCAAGGCACGCTCAAGCTCAAGAAGGTCGCCGTGATCGACGACCGCACCGCCTACGGCAAGGGCGTGGCCGAGGTGTTCGCCAAGGTCGCCAAAGAGCTGGGCTTGGAGGTGGTGAGCCAGCAGTACACCAACGACAAGGCCGTGGACTTCATGTCCATCCTGACCGCCATCAAGAGCAAGAAGCCCGATGGCATCTTCTTCGGGGGCATGGATCCGCAGGCCGGCCCCATGCTGCGCCAGATGCAACAGCTGGGCCTGACCAAGGCCTACTTCTTCGGCGGCGACGGCATCTGCACCGACCAGCTGATGAAGCTCTCCAGCGGCGCCAAGACCCTGGGCAATGTGGTGTGTGCCGTGGGCGGCGCCTCGCTCG
>JACCDX010495331.1_pt1 | contig 19496 bp, 18 predicted proteins | sample 7449681 | NCBI WGS metagenome assembly JACCDX01 (sample SAMN15323450, study PRJNA562643) | freshwater metagenome | isolation source: river surface water | place: USA:Blue River Watershed | collected 2017-08-18
ATGTCGCCCAGCAGCTTGGCCCGGTCCTGCGCGCGCGGGGCGTTGCGGTAGCGGTTGTACAGGTCGTTGAACTTGGGGGACTGGTAGCCCCAGTAGTAGTCGGGCTTGGCGAAGTTGCCCAGGTCGAAGGGCTCGACGTGGGAAATGATGGTCAGGTCGTAGTTCTTGTTCGTGAAGGTGCCGGACAGCCACTGCGCCCATTCCACGTTCTGCAGCTTGGCGTTGATGCCCACCTTGGCCAGCATCGCCGCGATCACCTCGCCGCCCTGGCGCGCATACGGCGGCGGGGGCAGGGTGAGGGTCACCTCCAGCGGGGTGGTGACGCCGGCTTCCTTGAGCCATGCGCGGGCCTTGTCGGGGTTGTAGGGGTTCACGCCCGTGGTGTCCACATAGCCGAAGGCGCCAGGCACGTAGTGGCTGCCGATGGGCGCGCCGTAGCCGTCGCCCGCGCCCTGGATCACCGCCTTGCGGTCGATGGCGGCGGCGATGGCGCGGCGCACGCGCACGTCGTCGAAGGGCTTCTTGCGGTTGTTGATCGCCAGGATGGTCTTGGCCCGCGAGCCCGACACCAGCACCTGGAAGCGGGCGTTGCCCTGGAACTGCGGCACGCTGCGCGGGGTCACGCGCGGGAAGGCGTCCACGTCACCGGCCATCAGCGCCGCGACCTGGGCCGCGGGGTCGGAGATGAAGCGGAAGGTGGCCTTGTTCAACTTGATGGCCGCGGCGTTGCGGTGGCCGTCCCACTTCTTCAGCGAGAGCGAGGCGCCCTTGATCCAGGTGTCCAGCACATAGGGGCCGGTGCCCACGGGCTTGGTGGCGTTGGTGTCCGCGCTCCTGGGCTCCACCATGATGGCCGTGGCCTGGCCCATGAGGAACAGGAAGTCCGGGTCCAGCTCCTTGTTGACGATGACCAGCGTGTGGTCGTCCACCGCCTGGATGGCGTCCATGGTGGCGAAGGTGCGCTTGTCCTTGTTGGTGCTCTTGTCGCCGCCGGCGCGCTGGAAGGAGAACTTCGCGGTGTGGGCGTTGAAGGCCTCGCCGTTGTGGAACTTCACGCCCTTGCGCAGGCGGAAGGTGTAGGTGCGCAGGTCGGGGGAGACTTCCCAGCCCTCGGCCAGCAGCGGGGAAACGCTGCCGTCGGCGTTGATCTTCGTGAGCGTCTCGTAGACGTTGTACAGCGTGATCTCGGCGATGGCCGAGGCCGCGCCCGCCGTCGGGTCCAGGCCCGGGGGCTCCAGCGCCATGGCCAGGGTGACCGCGTCCTTGCGCGATTGCGCCAGGGCGGCCGAGGGCAGGGCGGTCCAGGCGCCCAGCGTGCCGAGGGCGGCCAGGGAAGTCGAGTGGGTGAGCAGGCTGCGTCGCTTCATCGTGTCTCCGGTTTCATGGCGGACGCTGCGGGCGGGCTTCAGGCCGGCACGGCGTCCAACAAGGCGCGAGTGTAGGGGTGTTGAGGGTCGCGGAACAAAAAGCTGGTCGGGCCGTGTTCCACGATGAGGCCTTCCCGCAGCACCGCCACCTCGTCGCACAGGTGGCGCACCACGGCCAGGTCATGGCTGATGAAAAGGTAGGTGATGCCGTGGCGCTCCTGCAGGTCCTGCATCAGGTTCAGCACCTGGGCCTGCACGGACACGTCGAGCGCGCTCACGGGCTCGTCGGCCACGATCAGGCGGGGGCGGGTGATGAGGGCGCGGGCAATGGCGATGCGCTGGCGCTGGCCGCCGGAGAACTCGTGCGGGTACAGGGCCAGGTCGCCCGGGCGCAGGCCCACCTCGGCCAACGCCTCGGCCGCGCGCTCGCGGCATTCGGTCCGGCTGGCGCCCTGCGCCGCCAGCGGCTCGGCGACGATGCGCTCGATGCGCTGGCGCGGGTCCAGCGAGCCCTGGGGGTCCTGGAACACCATCTGGAAGTCCCGGCGCGCGCGGCGCAGAGCCTCGCGGGGCAGGGCGTGCAGGTCCTGCCCGTCAAAGCGCACGTGGCCGGCGGTGGGCCGCTCCAGCGCCATCACCAGCCGCGCCAGCGTGGACTTGCCCGAGCCCGATTCGCCCACGATGCCCAGGCTGCGGCCCGCCTGCAGCGTGAAGCTCACGCCCCGCAGGGCGTGCACCCGGGGCGCGGGCGCCAGCAGCCGCTCGCGCGGCAGCACGTAGTCGTGGGCCAGGTCCTGCACCTGCAGCAGCGGGTGGGGGGTGTGGGCGGGGCCGCTCATTCGATGTCTCCCAGCCGGATGCAACGCGCCTCATGGGCCGGCCCCACTGGGGTGGGCGCGGGTACGGTGGTGTGGCAAGGGGCGATGGTGTGCGGGCAGCGGCCCGCGAAGGGGCAGCCCGCGGGCAGGTCGGCCAGCGCGGGCACGCTGCCGGGGATGGTGGCCAGGCGCTGGTGCCGCTCGCCGTGCAGGCTGGGCCGTGCGGCCAGCAGGCCGCGCGTGTAGGGGTGGCAGGGGTGGGCGAAGACCTCGGCGGTCGGGCCGCTTTCCACCAGGCTGCCGCCGTACATCACCAGGGTGCGCGCCACGCGCCGGGCGATCACGCCCAGGTCGTGCGAGACCAGCAGCAGCGCCATGCCGCGCTCGGCGACGAGTTCCTGCAGCAGGTCCAGCACCTGGCGCTGCACGGTCACGTCCAGTGCGGTGGTGGGCTCGTCGGCCACCAGCAGGCCGGGCCCGCAGGCCAGGGCCATGGCGATGGTGATGCGCTGGCGCTGCCCGCCGGAGAACTGGTGCGGGTAGGCGTCGGCGCGCCGGCTGGCATCGGCGATGCCCACGCGATCGAGCAGGGCGATGGCCTCGCGCCGCGCCTGCGCCGCCGACAGCCCCCGGTGCAGGCGCAGCGGCTCGGCCACCTGCCGGCCCACGGTGTGCACGGGGTTGAGTGCCGTCATGGGCTCCTGGAACACCATGGCGATGCGGTCGCCGCGCAAGAGCGACAGGTCACGGGCCAGCTCGCGCTCGGGCCGGCCGATCAAGTCCTGCCCCTCGAAGCGGATGCGGCCTTCCACCTGCGCGCCCTCGGGCAGCAGGCCCATGAGGGCCAGCGCGGTGAGCGACTTGCCGCTGCCCGACTCGCCCACCAGGCCCAGCGTGTCGCCACGCGCCAGCGTGAAGCTCGCGCCGCGCACGGCCGTGACCAAGCCACCCTCGGTGGGCAGCCGGATGGTGAGGCCCTCGACTTCGAGCAGGGGCTCCATGGGCGGTGTCATGCCTGGCGGCTCCTCGCGAGCCGGGGGTCGAGCATGTCGCGCAGGCCATCCCCCAGCAGGTTCAGGCCCAGCACCGCGAGCATGATGGCCACGCCCGGGAACACGGCCAGCAGCGGGGCCTGGAACATCAGCGTCTGCGCCTCCGCCAGCATGCGGCCCCAGGAGGCCTGCGGCGGCTGCGTGCCCAGGCCCAGGTAGGACAGGGCGGCCTCGGCCAGGATGGCGATGGCGAAGCGGAGGGTGGCCTGCACGACCAGCACCGGCGCGATGTTGGGCAGCACATGGCCGAAGGTGATCTGCCACCGGGTCCGGCCGCAGGCCTGCGCGGCCAGCACGTAGTCGCGGGTCCCCACCGTGGCGGCGCTGGCGCGCGCCAGGCGCGCGAAGCCGGGGATGTTGTACAGGCCGATGGCCGTGATGGCCACGCCCATGCCCGGCCCGAAGGCGGCGGTGAAGAGGATGGCGGTGAGGATAGCCGGGAAGGCGAAGCCGAAGTCGGCCACGCGCATGACGATTTCTTCGGTCCAGCCCCGCAGGGCCGCCGCCAGCAGGCCCAGGGCCGTGCCCGCCAACAGGCCGATGCCCACGGCGATCAGGCCCACGGCGATGGAGGTGCGGGCGCCCACCATCAGCAGCGACAGCACGTCGCGGCCGTAGGCGTCGGTGCCGAGCCAGTGGGTGGCGCCGGGCGGGCGCAGGCGCTGCGCGAGGTCGATGTCGTAGGGCGCATGGGGCGTCCACACGAAGGACAGGGCCGCCACCAGGACCACCAGGCCGGTGAGGATCAGCCCCAGCAGCAGGCTGGGGTGCCGCAGCGCGCCAGCGGCCCGCCGCGCCGCGGCCTGCATCGCCGTCGCGCTCATGCCCGGGCCACCTTCACGCGCGGGTCGATGGCGGCATACAGCAGGTCCACCACGAAGTTGACAAGGACGACCATGGCGGCCAGCAGCATCACGCAGTTGCGCACGACGACGAGGTCGCGGTTGGCGATGGACTGGAACACCAGCCGCCCCAGCCCCGGCAGCTGGAACACGCTCTCCACCACGATGGTGCCCGCCAGCAGCTCCGCGAACTGCAGGCCCATGACGGTGACCACCGGGACCATGGCGTTGCGCAGCGCATGCCCCCACAGCACGCCACGCGGCGAAACGCCCTTGGCGCGGGCCGTGCGGATGAAGTCCTCGCGCAGCACCTCCAGCACCGACGAGCGCGTGATGCGCGCCAGGATGGCGGCCTGCACCACGGCCAGGGACAGGGCCGGCAGCAGCAGGGCCTGCAGGCCGTCCCGCACGCTGTCCTCCCAGCCCGGGAAGCCCCCGGCCGAGAACCACTGCAGGTGCACCGAGAACAGCAGGATCAGCAGGATGGCGAACCAGAAGTTGGGAATGGCGATGCCCACCTGCGTGAGCGCCATCACCCCCCAGTCGCCGGCGCGGCGGTGGCGCGCGGCGGCGTAGACGCCGGCGGCCAGCGCCAGGGCCACGGTCAGGGCCATGGTCATCACGGCCAGGGGCACGGTGACGGACAGCCGCTGCGCGATCAGCTCGCCCACGGGCGAGCCGTAGGCGTAGCTGGTGCCCAGGTCGCCCGTGAGCAGGCCGGCGATCCAGTGCAGGTAGCGGGTGAGGGGGGGCTGGTCCAGCCCCAGCTTGCCGGCCAGGGCGGCGACGGCCTCGGTCGAGGCGTCCGGGCCCATGAGGAGCTGCGCGGCGTTGCCTGGCAGCACGTCGAGCACCAGGAATACCACCACCGAGGTGGCCAACAGCGTGGCCACCAGGGTGATCAGGCGCTTGACGAGGAACAGGGCCATGAAGCGCGGGATAATGCCAGAACTATGAAGACGAGGACTTTCGCATGGCACTGATGATCACCGACGAGTGCATCAACTGCGATGTGTGCGAGCCCGAGTGCCCCAACGAGGCGATCTTCCTCGGGCCCGAGATCTACGAGATCGACCCGGCCAAGTGCACCGAGTGCGTGGGCCATTTCGACGAGCCGCAGTGCGTGCAGGTGTGCCCCGTGTCCTGCATCCCCGTGAACCCCGACCAGGTCGAGGACCGGGAGACGCTGTGGCAGAAGTACCGGCGGCTGACGGCCCAGGCGCAGGGGGCCCAGGCCGATGGCGCCGCGAAGGACGCGCCGGCCGCCTCCTGACCCCGGCGGGCCCTTTCAGGCGCCTGGCGCGCCGCCCACGCCCTCGGGCCGCGGCGGCTTCGGCCGGGGCGGCTTGTGCGTATGCACCAGCAGCGTGGCCTTCTCCATCTCCCCGGCCAGCATTGCGGGGGCGGCCTTGAGCGTGCGATCCACGCACTCCTCGATGGCCGCTCGCTGCTCGGGCGCGGGTTTCTTGAGCACCCAGTTCACCACCTCGGCCTTCACGCCCGGATGGCCGATGCCCAGGCGCAGGCGCCAGTAGTCCGATGAGCCCAGCTTCGCGTGGATGTCGCGCAGGCCGTTGTGGCCGCCGTGGCCGCCGCCGAACTTGAGCTTGGCCTGGCCGGGCGGCACGTCGAGCTCGTCGTGCGCCACCAGGATCTCCTCGGGCTTGATCTTGAAGAAGCGCGCCAGCGCCGCCACCGACTTGCCCGATTCGTTCATGTAGGTCAGGGGCTCGAGCAGCCACACGTTTTGCCCGTGCACGCTGCCGCGCGCCATCAGGCCGTGGTAGCCGCGTTCAGGCACCAGGTGCAGCTTGAGGTCGCGCGCCAGCGCGTCCACCCACCAGAAGCCGGCGTTGTGGCGCGTGCCCTCGTATTCCGTGCCCGGGTTGCCCAGGCCGACGAACAGCTTGATCATGGAGTCGTATTAGAGACGAAAAAAAGGCCCGCTTGCGCGGGCCTCTCGGTGCTGCCAGGTGGCAGGGCAGATTACTTCTTGCCCTTGCCCTTGGCTTCCGCAGCGGGAGCGGCAGCAGCAGCGGGAGCGGCTTCCTCGGCGCCGGCGACGGCCACCACGGAGACCAGCACCGGGTTGTTCTTGCCGTGGGTCACGGCCGTCACGCCCTTGGGCAGCTTGATGTCGTTCAGGTGCAGGGACATGCCCTTCTTCAGGCCGGACAGGTCGACCTCGATGAACTCGGGCAGCTCGGAGGGCAGGCAGGAGACTTCCAGCTCGGAGATCACGTGGTTGACGACGCAGCTGTCGAACTTGACGGCTTGCGACTCTTCAGCCTTCACGTAGTGGACCGGCACCTTCATGTGCAGCTTGGTCTTGGCGTCGACCTTCTGGAAGTCCACGTGCAGCACCAGCTGCTTGAAGGGGTGGTACTGCACGTCACGCAGCAGGACCTTGGTGGTGGCACCGGCCAGTTCCATCTCCAGGACGGAGGCGTGGAAGGCTTCCTTCTTCAGGGCGTGCCACAGGGCGTTGTGGTCGATCTCGATCAGCTGGGGCTGGCCCTCGCCACCGTAGACGATACCGGGCGTCTTGCCCGAGTTGCGCAGACGGCGGCTCGCACCCGTACCCTGCTTGGCGCGCTCAAAAGCGACGAATTTCATACTGACTCCTGTTCGGATCCACCGCGACCAGTGTGACCCAGGTTGCAAAAATGCCCCCGTAGGGGCGCGAAAGCCTCCCGAAGGAGGCTCGTGGGTTGTCCCGGACCTCAGTGGTCCGAGAACAGGCTCATCACCGACTCGCCGCGGGCAATGCGCTGGATCGTCTCGGCGAACAGCGGGGCCACGGTGAGCTGGCGGATCTTGCTGCAGGCCTTGGCGCTGTCAGACAAGGGGATGGTGTTGGTCACGACGACCTGGTCCAGCGCCTCGCCCTTGGAGATGCGCTCGATGGCCGGGCCGGAGAAGATGGCGTGCGTGCAGTAGGCGTAGACCTTCTTGGCACCGCGCTCCTTGAGCACCTCGGCGGCCTTCACCAGCGTGCCGGCGGTGTCGATCATGTCGTCCATGATCACGCAGTTGCGGCCTTCGATCTCGCCGATGACGTGCATGACCTCGGACACGTTGGCCTTGGGGCGGCGCTTGTCGATGATGGCCAGGTCGCAACCGAGTTGCTTGGCCAGCGCGCGGGCGCGCACCACGCCGCCGACGTCCGGGGAGACGACGATCAGGTCCTCGTAGTTCTGCTGGCGCAGGTCCGACAGCAGCACGGGCGAGGCGTAGATGTTGTCGACGGGGATGTCGAAGAAGCCCTGGATCTGGTCGGCGTGCAGGTCCATGGTCAGGACGCGCGAGACGCCGACGGTCTGCAGCAGGTTGGCGACGACCTTGGCCGAGATCGGCACGCGCGACGAACGCGGGCGGCGGTCCTGGCGGGCATAGCCGAAGTAGGGGATGACGGCGCTGATACGCTCGGCCGAGGCGCGCTTGAGCGCATCGACCATGATCAGCAGTTCCATCAGGTTCTCGTTGGTCGGCGCGCAGGTGGACTGCACCACGAAGACTTCGCGGGCGCGCACGTTGGTGTTGATCTCGACGGTGACTTCGCCATCGGAGAAACGGCCGACGGAGGCGGCGCCGAGGTTGATGCCGAGGGCCGCGGCGATCTCGGACGCGAGAGCCGGGTTGGCATTACCCGTGAAGACCATGAAATCGGAAGTCGGAGCAGCCTGCATGTGCGGAACCAGCGAACTAGCGGGTGGAAAAATGCCTGTACGTCGTACGTGAACGTATTTGGCAGGGGAGGAAGGACTCGAACCCTCGCATGCCGGAATCAAAATCCGGTGCCTTAACCAACTTGGCGACTCCCCTACACAGGTTGACAGCCTGACGGCTGCCGACCGATCAATTGTCGCTGGCTGCCCATCCCACCAGGGGATGAACTTCCATGTTGCTGCAAATCCGCGACTGCATGCTTGCCGGTGGATTGGAAGGCGTCTGGCCCTCCGGCAAATGTGCAAAAACAGCGCTTCCAGAGCCCGTCATTCTAGCAGCCAGTCCTTGCGATCCCAGCCACTCGAGGGCTTGGGTGACACCAGGGCACAGCAGCTGCGCGATGGGCTGTAGATCGTTTCGACCGAAGTTGAAAGGATCAGCAGCGAAGCCCGAGAGTATAGCAGGATTCGTGGCGCGCTGCAGTTGCGGATGCGAAAAGATTTTCGCGGTGTCCAGGCCCTCGGGCGGCTTGACGACCATGAAGCGGCCGACGGGCACGTCCACGGGGGTGATCTGCTCGCCGATGCCCTCGATCCAGGCGTTGCGCCCGCGCAGGAAGAACGGCACGTCGGCGCCGAGCTTCAGGCCGATGGCCTCCAGCGCCGGACGCGGCAGGCCCAGTCCCCACAGCCGGTTGAGGGCGAGCAGGCAGCTGGCGGCGTCCGACGAGCCGCCGCCCATGCCCGCCTGCGCGGGCAGGCGCTTGTCGATGGCGATGTGGGCGCCCTGCGTGCAGCCGGTGGCCTGCTGCAGCGCGCGGGCGGCGCGCAGGCACAGGTCGTCCTCGGGCAGGGGCACGCTCAGGTCCTCGCGGCTGAGGCCGCCGCCGGGGCGCCGCTCGAAGTGCAGGGTGTCGTGCCAGTCCAGCAGCATGAACACCGACTGCAGCAGGTGGTAGCCGTCGGCACGGCGGCCGGTGACGTGCAGGAACAGGTTCAACTTGGCCGGGGCCGGGACGTCGTACAGGGATTTCATGGTTGTTCCAGGACCAGGCGCAGGTCGGCCGCCGGGTCCGTGAGCTTGCGCGCGCGCAGCCGGCCCTGCGGGCGCTGCGAGAGGTCGGCCTGCCAGCCGTCGGCCGCGGTGGGGACGCCCGCCAGCCAGTCGAACAGGGCGGCCACCGGCAGCGGCGCGCCCGTGGCCTGCGTGACCAGCTCGTCGAGCGAGCCGGCGCTGCGATCGGGCTGGCCCGGCGCCCACAGGCGGGCACGGCCCGGCGACCATTGCAGCAGGGCGGCGACGCTGCCCAGGGGGGTGGTAAGTTCCAGCTCGCCCTCGCGGGGGGAGCCGCGCAGGTCGAAGCCGGCGGAGAAGGAGCTCTGCGCGTCGCCCTCCACCTGCAGCGCCAGGCGGCCGCTCCAGCGCGCGCCGGTGACCGGGGCGCGGGCCGGCGCGGCGCAGCCGGCCAGCAGGGCGGGTACACCGGTCACGGCGCTGGCGGCAGCCAGCAGGAAGGTGCGGCGCGTCATGGCGTCACGAGGGCATCGAAGGGGCAGGCGTGGGCGAGGCGGGCGCGGTGGGGCACTCGAGCGGGGGGCGGAAGCTCAGTGCCTGATGCCGAAGCGCCGCAGCGTGTCCCGCAGCGTCTCGTTCTCGCGATTGAGCAGCAGGCCTTCCTTCCAGACGCCCTGCGCGCGTTCGCGCTGGCCCAGGCTCCACAGGACCTCGCCCAGGTGGGCCGCGATCTCGGCATCGGGGCGGGCCTTGTAGGCCTGCTCCAGCAGGCGCAGGGCTTCCGCCTTGTTGCCCATGCGGAACTCGACCCAGGCCAGGCTGTCGGTGATGAAGGGATCGCCCGGCGTGATCGACAGCGCCTTCTCGATCAGGGCCTTGGCCTCGGGCAGGCGCACGTTGCGGTCGGCCAGGGAGTAGCCCAGGGCGTTGTACGCGTGCTGGAAGTCCGGCTTGGCGGCCATGGCCAGGCGCAGCAGCCGCTCCATGTCGCCATGGCGCTCGAGCTTCTCGGCCATCATGGCCTGCTCATAGAGCAGCTCGTGGTCGGTGGGGGCGCGGCCGGCGGCGACTCCCAGCAGGTCGTAGGCGGCCTGGTGCTGCTTGTGGTCACGCAGCAGGTGCGCCTCGGCCAGCAGGCGGGTGCGCGCCTCCTCGGGCGTGCGACCGGGCAGGGCCTGCAGCAGCTTGCGGGCCTCGTCCATCCGGCCCTGCTTGGCCAGCAGGGAGGCGCGCCGGCCCTGTGCGGCGACCAGGTCCTGCGGGGAGCGGATCTTGTCCAGCCAGGCCGAGGCCAGGGGCAGGTCGCCGCGCTTTTCGGCCACCTGGGCCAGCGCGAGGTAGGCCTGCGCCAGCCCGCGCGCGCGTTCTTCCGCCTGGCCGCCGGCCTGCGCCATGTCCACGTAACGCTTGAGGGCGGCCTCGCCGGCGTCGGCCTGGCCTTCCTGCACCTGCAGCACGCCCAGCATCAGCCAGGCCTCGGCCATTTCGGGCCGGCGCTCGGTGATGGCCTGCAGCTGCGCGCGGGCGTCCGCGTAGCGCTGGACGTCCAGCAGCACGCGGGCATAGGCCATGCGCAGCTCGGGAATGGGCTGGCCGGACTCGAGGTAGCGCCGCACCAGGGCCTCGGCCTGGGGCAACGCGGCGGACATCAGGTCCAGGGCCAGCAGGGCCGGGCCTTCCTGGCTGGGGGCGGCGGCCTGGGCCCGCGTGGCGGCCTCCAGCGCGCTGGCGGCATCGCCTGCGCCCAGGCGCAGGCGGCCGACGGCGGTCCAGGCCGCGGCGGCGGTGTCGGGCTGCTGCAGGAAGTCGGCCAGGGCGCGCTCGACGACGGCAGCGGCCAGCTTGCGGTCGCTGGCCCGGGCGTACAGGCGGGGCACCAGGGACAGCGCGGCGTTGCGCTCCATCACCGGCGCCTGGGCGATCTCGGCCCTGAGCGGCTCCGCGGTTTCGGCGATGCGATTGAGGGCCAGCAGGATCTGCAGCACGAAGCGGTTGGCGTCGCGCGATGACGGCATCGCCTGCTTCCAGGCTCGCGCCGCCTGCAGCGCCGAGTCGCCGGCGCGCGCCTGCAGCGCGACCTCCACCGCCCGCTGGTACAGCGCCGGGTCCTGGGTCTTGCGGGCCGCGTCCATCAGCAGCGAGTAGGCGGTGCCCGGGTCCTCGCCGCTGGCGGTGAGTTCGGCCAGCAGCAGCTCGTAGAACAGTTCGGCCGTCAGCGCCGAGCGCTGGGCGGGCGCAGGGCCGGGCGCGGGGGCCTGTGCCAGGCCTGGACCGGCCAGTGCCAGCCACAGGGCCGCGAAGGACGCGTAGGCCGTGGTCCGCAGGGTGCCGCAGCGTGGGAGAAACTTCATGCGGACCATCATAATCCGCGACTCATCCCCATGCCTGAACTGCCGGAAGTCGAAGTCACCCGCCTGAGTTTCGCGGACCGCATCGCGGGCGCCCGCATCCTGTCGGCGCGCCTGGGCAAGCCCCTGCGCTGGGCGCTGGGCGTCGACCCTGCCACGCTGGCCGGCCGGACGGTGCGGGGCGTGCGCCGGCGCGGCAAGTACCTGCTGGTGGACCTGGGGCCGGACGCGGGGGCCGGCCTGCTGCTGCTGCACCTGGGCATGTCGGGCAGCCTGGCCTTCGCGGACGCCCACCCGGCGCCCGGGCCCCATGACCACTTCGACCTGGCCACCTCCCGCGGCGTGCTGCGGCTGAACGACCCGCGCCGCTTCGGCGCCGTGGTGTGGGCGCCCGCCGAGGACGCGCCCGAGGCGGTGAAGCTCCTGGGCCGCCTCGGCGTGGAACCGCTGGGGCCGGACTTCGACCCGCAGGCCTTCCACGCCGGCCTGCGCCAGCGCCAGGCCCCCATCAAGCAGGTGCTGCTGGCGGGCGACCTGGTGGTGGGCGTGGGCAACATCTATGCGTCCGAGGCGCTGTTCCTGGCGGGCATCCACCCCGCGACCCGGGCCTCGCGCATCAGCCTGGCGCGCGCCACCCGGCTGCACGCCGCCGTGCGCGACGTGCTGGCCCGGGCGGTGCAAAAGGGCGGCAGCACGCTGCGGGACTTCTCCAACGCCTTCGGCGAGTCGGGCTACTTCCAGCTCGAGGCCATGGTGTACGACCGCGCCGGCCAGCCCTGCCGGGTGTGCGGGGCGGCGGTGCGCCGCATGGTGCAGGGCCAGCGGGCCACCTATTACTGCACGGGCTGTCAGAAGTAGTTCCAAAGGGTTCTGTTTCGTTGCCTCGGTGCTATATTTCACGGCATCGTGCAATTCTTCGAACTCATCGCCCACGTGAGCCGGCAACTGGGATTGCCCGGCCTGGTGGCCAGCCCGGATGGCAACTGCGCCATCCGCCTGGACGACCTGGTGATCCGGTTCCAGCACAGCCCGCAGGCCCGGGCCGTGGACCTGACCTGCCCCCTGGGCCGCGTCAGCCCGCGGGACCTGCCCGGGATGCAGCGGCTGCTCGAAGGGCGTGAAGCCCCCGGCCCCTTCTGCAACGACGTGGGCCAGGTGCAGATGCGGCAACGCTTTTTCCTCCAGGCCATGGCCTTCCCCCCGTTCCTCAAGGCCCTGGAGCATTTCACCAACGACGCCGACCACTGGCGCGGCCGCTTGCGCCGCAGCGGGTTGGAGTTTTCCTGAATCATGTGCCAGCGGGCATGGGGCGAGGTACCATTGTTCACCCGCATCCTCCCGACGACGTGGCATCCTCCTTCAACGAACAGTTCGACCAGCACGGCCAGTGGCGTCGCGACTTCGCGCAACGCCTGCGGCTGCTGTCGGGCTGGCTGCGTGACCACGACCTCGTGAATCCCGCCGTCGACGAACGCCTGCGCCGCCTGGAAGCCCAGGTGCGTGACGACAAGGTGATGGTGGCCTTCGTCGCCGAGTTCTCGCGCGGCAAGTCGGAGTTGATCAACGCGATCTTCTTCGCCGGCTATCGCCAGCGCATCATGCCGGCCAGCGCCGGGCGCACCACCATGTGTCCCACCGAGCTGGGCTACGACCCGCAGCTGCCCGCCTGCCTGCGCCTGCTGCCGATCGAGACCCGCCTGTTGCCGCAGACCCTGGGCGACTGGCGCGCCAGCGGCGAGCGCTGGGAGCAGGTGCCGCTGGACGTGAAGGACCCGGCCCAGATGGCCCGCGCCATGGAGAAGGTCTCCGAGGTGCGCCACGTGCTGCCCGAGGAGGCGCGCGCGCTGGGCCTGTGGCACGACGACGCACCCGGCGACAACCCGCCCCTGGACGCCGAGGGCCGGCTGGAGATCCCCCGGTGGCGCCATGCCCTGATCAACCTGCCGCACCCGCTGCTCAAGCAGGGCCTGGTGATCCTGGACACGCCGGGCCTGAACGCCATCGGCGCCGAGCCCGAGCTGACGGTGAGCCTGATCCCGCAGGCGCATGCGGTGGTGTTCATCCTCGCGGCCGACGCCGGCGTCACCCGGTCCGACCTGGCGATCTGGCGCGAGCACCTGGACGTCGGCCCCGGCCAGGTCCACGCCCGCCTGGTGGTCCTGAACAAGATCGACACGATGTGGGACGACCTGCGCACCCCCGAGCAGGTGCAGGCCCAGATCGAGCGCCAGCGCGAGGTCTCGGCCGACCTGCTGGGGCTGCCGGTGGACCAGGTGATCCCCGTGTCGGCGCACAAGGGCCTGGTGGCCAAGATCAACAACGACACGCCCCTGCTGGTGGCCAGCCAGCTCCCCGCGCTGGAGCTGGCCCTGGCCCAGGGCCTGATGGGGCAGCGCCAGCGGGTGCTGCGCGCCACGGTGTCGGCCGGCGTGGCCGAACTGCAGGCCCATGCGGCCCGCGCCATTTCCACCCGCCGCCGCGAGATCGCCGAGCAGATGGTGGAGCTCAAGGGCCTGCGGGGCAAGAACGCCGCGGTGATCCGCCACATGCGCGCGCGCATCACGCAGGAGCAGCAGGAGTTCAACGACAGCGGCGCCCGCATCCAGGCGGTGCGCTCCATCCACCTGAAGCTGCTGCGGGAGCTGATGGACGTGCTGGGGACGGCCCGCCTGCGCAGCGAGATGGGCGAGCTCACGCGCACGCTGCGCCAGCCCGGCATCAAGCTGGGGGCGAAGAAGGCCTATGCCCAGACCTTCGCCCGCCTGCGTGCCAGCCTGGCGCAGGCGCGCACGAGTAGCACCGAGATCCAGTCCATGCTGGCGGGCGCGTTCCGCCAGCTCAATACCGAGCACGGCTTCACGCTGCAGGCGCCCAAGCCGCCCGACCTGGGCGGCTTCGCGCACGACCTGGACCTGGTCGAGCGCAGCCACCTGCAATACCTGGGCGTGAGCAACGTGTTCCGCCTGGCCCAGCCCGAGTTCGCCGAGCGGCTGGTGCGGGCGCTGACCTCGCGCCTGCGGGTGATCTACGAGGCCGCCCTGGGCGAGGTGGAGCTGTGGAACAAGTCCGCCGCCAGCCAGCTGGACGCGCAGCTGCGCGATCGCCGCCGCAATTTCACGCGCCGGCTGGAGGCCATGGAGCGCATCCAGCAGGCCGCCGTGGGGCTGGACGAGCGCATCGCCGAACTGGAGACACAGGAGGCGATGGTGGACGTCCTGGCGGAGAAGCTGGGCGAGTTCGCCGGCCACCTGGTGGAACCGTCCCAGGCCGCGGGCGGCCCGGCGCCGTCCTCGCCTTCGCCCGAGGGCGGGCCGGCCGCCGCCCTCGCCGGCTGGCAGCAGACGGCATGAGCCGCCCCCCCGAAGGATTCGCCAGCCGCGTGGTGCGCTGGCAGGCCAGCCACGGGCGCAGCAGCCTGCCCTGGCAGGACACGCGCGACCCCTACCGGGTGTGGCTGTCCGAGATCATGCTGCAGCAGACGCAGGTGGCCACGGTGCTGGGCTACTACGCACGCTTCCTCGACCGCTTCCCCGATGTGCGCGCCCTGGCTGCCGCGCCGCAGGACGAGGTGCTGGGGCTGTGGAGCGGGCTGGGCTACTACAGCCGCGCCCGCAACCTGCACCGTTGCGCGCAGGACGTGGTGGCCCTGCATGGGGGGGAGTTCCCGCGCAGCGCCGAATTGCTGCAGACCCTGCCGGGCATCGGCCGCTCCACGGCGGCGGCCATCGCCTCGTTCTGCTTCGGCGAGCGCGTGGCCATCCTGGACGGCAACGTCAAGCGCGTGCTCACGCGGGTGCTGGGCTTCGGCGAGGACCTGGCCTCGGCGGCGAATGAGCGCCGGCTGTGGGATCAGGCGCAGGCGCTGGTACCCGAGCGCGGCGAGGACATGCCTGCCTACACGCAGGGCATGATGGACCTGGGCGCGACGGTGTGCCTGGCGCGAAACCCCAGCTGCCTGCTGTGCCCCGTGCACACGCTGTGCGTGGCGCAGCGCGAAGGGGAGCCCGCCCGTTACCCGGTCAAGACGCGCAAGCTCAAACGCACGGCACAGAGCCTGTGGCTGCTGCAGGCGCGGCGCGAGGATGGCGCGGTGTGGCTGGAAAAGCGGCCGCAGCAGGGCGTGTGGGCGGGGCTGTACTGCCTGCCGGCGTTCGACTCGATCGACGCGTTGCAGGCGGCGCTGCCGCCCCGCGTGCAGGCCGAGGAAGGGACACCCTTCGTGCATGTGCTCACGCACAAGGACCTGCACCTGCACCCGGTGACCGTGGCGATGGCGGGGGGCGCCCCGGCCGTGGGCACGGGCGACTGGTTCGCCGCGACGGCCTGGCCGGCGCTGGGGCTGCCGGCGCCGGTGCGCAAGCTGCTCGAATCGGCCTGATTGCTGCGGCGCGGCCCTGCGCGCCCGGGCTCAGCGGCTTTCCAGCTCCCGGTGCCGCTTCAGGGTGATCCACCGGCCCGCGAACGCCGCCGCCAGCTTCTCCACCAGGTACACCGAGCGGTGCTGCCCGCCCGTGCAGCCCAGGGCCACCGTGACATAGCTGCGGTGGTCCCGCGCCAGCGGCGGCAGCCACTCCTCCAGGAAGCCCCGGATGTGCGCCAGCATGCGGTCCACCTCGGGGCGCGCCACCAGGTAGTCGATGACGGGCTGGTCGCGGCCGGTCAGGTCCTTGAGCTCGGGCTCGTAGTGCGGGTTGGGCAGCATGCGCACGTCGAATACATAGTCCGCGTCCACCGGGATGCCCCGCTTGAAGGCGAAGGATTCGAACACCAGCGTCAGCTGGCTGCTGGGCGCCGACAGCAGGGCCTTGACCTGGGCCTGCAGTTGCGCGGCGCGGATCACGCTGGTGTCGATGACATGTGCCTGCTCGCGCAGGTCGGCCAGCAGCTCGCGCTCGACCTCGATGGCGTCGACCAGCGCATGCTGCAGGTCCACCGGCGGCGCGCCGTGGGCGGCACCGGGCTGCTGCCCCGACAGGGGGTGCCGGCGCCGCGTTTCGGAGAAGCGCCGCACCAGGGTGTCGGTGGTGGAGTCCAGGAACAGCGAGCGCACGTGGATGCCGCGCTGGCGCAGCTCGTTCAGGTACGCGGGCACCTGGGGCAGCGAGGTGGCGCTGCGCACGTCCATGGCGATGGCCACGCGGCTGGCGGCCATGCGCTCCTCCAGCGCCACGAAGGACAGCAGCAGCTCGGGCGGGAGGTTGTCCACGCAGTAGTAGCCGGCGTCCTCCAGCGCGCGCAGGGCCACGGACTTGCCGGAGCCCGACATGCCGGTGATGAGGACCAGTTCGAAGCTCATTCGATCGTCACGGGGTGGCGTTGACGCCCAGCATTTCCTTGGCATGGGCGAGGGTGGTGCCGGACAGGCGCTCCCCGCCCAGCATGCGCGCGACCTCGGCCACGCGCTGCTCGCCATGGACCGGCGCGACGCTGCTGGCGGTGCCGTCCTTGCCGGCGCGCTTGGCGACGACGAGGTGGTGGTCGGCGCAGGCGGCCACCTGCGGCAGGTGGGTCACGGCCAGGACCTGGCGGTCGCGGCCCAGCTGCTTCATCAGGCGGCCCACGGTCTCGGCCACGGCACCGCCGACGCCGGAATCGACCTCGTCGAAGATCAGCGTCTGCGCGCTGCCCAGCTGGCTGGTGGTGACGGCGATGGCCAGCGCGATGCGCGAGAGCTCGCCGCCCGAGGCCACCTTGCCCACCGGGCGCGGCGTGCTGCCCGCATGGCCGGCGACGAGGAAGGACACATCCTCCAGGCCGTGCTGCGCGGGCTGGTCCAGTTTTTCCAAGGCGACATCGAAGCGGCCGCCCTGCATGCCCAGGCCCTGCATGGCCTGGGTGATGGCCAGGGCCAGCTGGGGCGCGGCCTTGGCGCGGGCCTTGGACAGGCTGCGGGCCTCGGCCAGCCAGGCCTCATGGGCGCGGCGCTCGGCGGCTTCCAGGCCGGCGAGGTCGGCGGCGGCGTCGAGCTGGGCCAGATCCGTGCGCCAGCTGGCCAGCACGGCGGGCAGTTCCTCGGGCGGGCGCTTGTAGCGGCGCGCCAGCGACATCCACAGGGACATGCGCTCGTCCAGTTCCGCCAGGCGCTGCGGGTCCAGGTCCGTGCGGCGCAGGTAGGCGTGCAGGGTGTGGGCGGCATCCTCGGCCTGCGCGAGGCTGGAGGAAATGACCTCGGCCAGCGCCTGGAACTCGGGCTCCAGGTGGGCCTGGCCCTCGAGCCCAGACTGGGCCTTGGCGAGCAGGGAGGTGGCGCCGCCTTCCTCGCCTTCCAGGATGTCCAGGGCGGCCTGGGCGGCATCCATCAGCGACTGGGCATGGGCCAGGCGGGTGTGCGAGGCGTTGAGGTCCTCCCACTCGTCGGCGCCGGGTGCGAGCTTGTCCACTTCGGCAATTTGCCAGGCCAGGCGCTCGCGCTCACGCTGGAGGGTGTCCTGCGCGGTGCGGGCCTCGGCCAGGGTCTTCTGCGCGGCGCGCCAGGATTGCCACAGGGACAGCAGGCGCTGTGTGCTGGCGCCGGCATAGGCATCCAGCAGGCCACGCACGGCCTCGGGGCGGGTGAGGCTCTGCCAGGCGTGCTGGCCGTGGATGTCGACCAGGAAGTCAGCGGCCTGGCGCAGCTGCGTGGCCGTGGCGGGGCTGCCATTGACCCAGGCGCGGCTCTTGCCCTGGGCGTCGATGCTGCGGCGCAGCAGCAGCGTGTCGCCATTCTCGAAGCCGGCTTCCTCCAGCCAGGCGGCGAGGCCGGCGGGCAGGTCGAATTCGGCAGTGATGTCGGCGCGGGCGGCGCCCTCGCGCACGGCAGTGGCGTCGGCGCGGGCGCCCAGCGCCAGTTGCAGCGCGTCGATGAGGATGGACTTGCCCGCGCCGGTCTCGCCGGTCAGCACGGAGAAGCCGGCCGACAGGTCCAGGTCCAGCTCACGGACGATGACGAAGTCGCGCAGGGCGATGCGTCTCAAGGGCATGGGGCCCCCAGGCTCGGAGCTGTGTTCATGACCCTCCCTCGTTCCAGTGCAGTTTCTTGCGCAGGGTGTCGAAGTAGCTCCAGCCGCGCGGGTGCAGGAAGCGCACCTGGTGCTGCGAGCGCCGCACGGTGATGCGGTCGCCGTGCAGCAGCGAGGCCAGGGACTGCATGTCGAAATTGGCGCTGGCGTCGCGCCCGGCCACGATCTCGATGGCGATCTCGCCGGCGTCGGCCAGCACGATGGGGCGGTTGGACAGCGTGTGCGGCGCGATGGGCACCAGCACCCAGCCCGGGTTGGCCGGGTGCAGCAGCGGGCCGCCGGCCGACAGGGCGTAGGCGGTGGAGCCGGTGGGCGAGGCGACGATCAGGCCGTCGGCGCGCTGGGTGGCGACGAAATGGCCGTCCACCTCCACCCGCAGTTCGACCATGCCGGAGGTGCCGCCGCGGTTGACGACCACGTCGTTGAGGGCCAGGGCGTCGAAGACGCAGCGGCCGTCGCGGACGACGCGGGCATGCATGAGGCTGCGCCGGTCGGTCTCGTACTCGCCGTGCAGCATGGGGGCCAGCACGGTCCGCCACTCGCCCAGGCCGATGTCGGTGATGAAGCCCAGGCGGCCCTGGTTGATGCCGATGACGGGCACGTCGAACGGGGCGAGCTGGCGGCCGATGCCCAGCATGGTGCCGTCGCCGCCGACCACGAGGCCCAGGTCGCACTGCGCGCCGATGGCGGGCACGTTCAGGGACTGGAAGCCCTGCAGCCCGGTGTGCAGGGCGGTATCCTGCTCGATGGCGACTTCACAGCCCTGCTTGGCCAGGAAGTGGGCAATGTCCTCCAGGGCCGCGCGCGTCGCCCCGCTCGCAGGTCCGGAGCTGGGGTGTTTTCCGATCAGCGCGACGTGGCGGAATTGGGAACTCATTCACAAATTACATCATTAAAATCCCGCCGAGGCCCCCCAATATGCTCGATGACCGCGCCAAGTTGTTGTTGAAAGCCCTGGTCGAGCGATACATCGCCGATGGCCAGCCGGTGGGCTCGCGCACGCTCTCGCGGGCCTCGGGCCTGGAGCTGTCGCCGGCCACCATCCGCAACGTGATGTCCGACCTGGAGGAGTTGGGGCTGATCGCCAGCCCGCACACCTCGGCCGGCCGTATTCCCACGGCGCGCGGCTACCGCCTGTTCGTGGACACCATGCTGACCGTGCAGCGCGAGCCGCTGGGCGGCATGTCCGACATGACGGCTGCCAACCTGGCGCCCGACCAGCCGCAGAAGGTCATCGCCAACGCCGCCCACCTGCTGTCCAACCTGTCGCACTTCGTGGGCGTGGTGATGGCGCCGCGGCGCACCTCCGTGTTCCGCCACATCGAATTCCTGCGCCTGTCCGAGAAGCGCTACCTGGTGATCATCGTCTCGCCCGACGGCGATGTGCA
>JACCDX011858907.1_pt1 | contig 19484 bp, 13 predicted proteins | sample 7449681 | NCBI WGS metagenome assembly JACCDX01 (sample SAMN15323450, study PRJNA562643) | freshwater metagenome | isolation source: river surface water | place: USA:Blue River Watershed | collected 2017-08-18
AGCTATAAATGTTATGAACTCTGAAGACAAGTCATCCAAAGCAACTTCATTTAAATCATCAACATCTCTTCTAAGAGAGTAAATTACGGTCGGTTGAATATCACTATTATTCTTTTTATTTACACACCCTCTTAACACTTCCATATCTTCTTTTGTAAGTTTCCCAACACGGGCTCTTTGAAGGATGTCATTCCATTTTTGTTCTGTAAAACGATATGCCTTTGTTAAAACATAATTTTTAAAGCTTAATTCATCCCAGCAAGGGCTCTCAAAACAAAAGCTATCATTAACAGGAGGAAGCTGTAAAAAATCACCGCTGGCAACAACTTGAATTCCTCCGAACGGAGAACTTGATCCTCTTACTCTCTTTGCAACCTCATTAATCACATCAATATAATTTGCACCCAACATAGACACTTCATCAATAAATAATATTTTAAGATTCTGCCACTTCTTTAACAAGTATCTTTTGAATTTAATCCTTGTTACTATCCTTGAAATATACTCCTGCGGGTCTTTTGGCATCTGTGTAGGTAAAATTATACCTGTAAATGAGTGTATTGTGCACCCTCCTATATTGAATGAACTAACGCCAGTAGTTGAAGTAAGCACAGAATTTATTTGCCTTTTAACAGCCGCGTCGTAAAGTTGTTTTAATAAATAACTTTTTCCACTTCCAGCTATCCCGTTAATCATAACATTATGTTTATCTTGAAATATAGCTTCTGTTAATACTTCTAATCTATACATTTTAATATACCTTAATCTTATATATTAAAATGTATTTTTCATTTAAACTTAATAAAACTTTTTTACTTCTTTATTATCCTTATTATCATAAATCCAATATTCATATTTATAACCAGAGTTAGTAGATACAATAGGAACTTTCTCTATTTTTTCTTTTTTATTGTCTTGACTAAAAGTCCAAGTACTTTTAACCTCAATAATTCTGTTTTCTTTTGGAATAAATATATCAGCAAAATATCTATGTTTTTTACCTTCTTTATCTTCCCACCATATTTTAGGTACTTCTTTCCTTGAAGTAATAATTTCATCTTCTTTATATAGACATAAAAGATTATCTAAAGCTATATTTTCTTTTCCTTGAACTTTTATGAGCTTTCCTGAAGGTAGAAAATATTCTTTTGATTTATATGCTGTTTTAGAAGATTTATCAGATATTTCAGCATTTTGTGCAGGATGTTCTACCCCATATTTTTCTATATTAGTAATTTTTGTTTTATTTTTAATATCTTCATTCTGAAAGGGATTCTCGCATCCATATTTCTCTAAATAGTTTTCCTTAAACTTATTTCTAACTTCCTTATTTTGAAAAGGATTTTCACATCCATATTTTTGTATATTAGTAGCCTTGATTTTATCTTGTATTTCTTTATTTTGTATAGGACTTTTACAACCGTATTTCTCTATATTAGTAGCCTTGATTTTATCTTTTATATTTTTATTTTGAAAAGGATTTTCACATCCATATTTCTGTATATTAGTAGCCTTGATTTTATCTTGTATTTCTTTATTTTGAAAAGGCCATCCTCCATATATATTTAAGTTAGTTTCTTTAGATTTTAATACTTTATTTTTTGAGGTACATTCTCTACATAAGAAGTTATCCTTTATAGTATATAAATAAAAAAAACTTTTTTCATATATTTCTCCGCATTTGCACTTAAATTTAAGCTTAGTATTAGCATTTACTTTTTTATAGTCTTCTAAGAGCTCAGCATTGTCTCTTTTTAAAAGTTCTTCCAATAATTCTTTTGTATATCTAACCTTAGCCATCTTTTTAATTTTAGTTATTTATTAACTAAAATTAAACTTGAAAATCATTTAAAACTTAAGACCTTATGTCTTTTTTATTTTAACTCTATCTGGGTGTTAAGCTTAGAATTTACGTGATGAAGATCAATAAAACTTAAGCCTGATTTAGTCTTAAGAAGTTTAGAAACATCTAAGTTATCCTCCCCGTACATAAACTCTATCACATTGTTCTTTGAGTTAGACACAACATTTGTATAATCGAATTTTAAGTCTTCTAACATCTTAATCATCTTTCTTTGGATATATCCAGTATTTGCTGTCTTCAAACTTGTATCTAATAACCCTTCTCTACCACCTACAGCGTGGAAGAAGTATTCTTGGGGAGTAAGACCTTTGAAATATGAGTTTTTGACGAAGCCCCTGGACTCGAACATATCAATAAGGACAGGTAGAGGATCTTCACCTTTTTCTTCTATTTCTTCAAGCATACTGTTGTTAAATTCTTCATAGTGAGGGAGAGTTCTGCCTCCAAAAAGTTTTTGGATACGATTACCATTAACGGTTTGTTGACCCACAGCACCAGTGACTTGTGTAATATTAAAGAAATTACCCTTAGCGCCAGATAAAACAACTCTAACAATATTATTGTCTGGTCTTAAGGCTTCTTTTGCTATTTTTTGACCAACAGTGACTGCTTCATTAAGTAAGCCTGTAATTTTATTTTCCAACATTTCCTCATCTTTTTCAGTTCTAATAGCTGCAATAGACTTCAAAAAGCATTTATTCATTTCTGTGTCTATAAGGTCAGTATTTTTTGGAATACAATCTTCTAAGCCTATAGTATAGCCGTGATGAGTAAGCCAGTTGTTAATTAAGATTTGATAATAACTTACAAAATCTGCGGCTACTTTATATCCATAATCCTTTGCAATATGATGAATGAGAGAACCAGAAGAAGAACCAATTGCAACCTTATCTAATGTTCCTGATAATAACACACCTTTTCTAACAATGACATCAGAACCGTCTTTTGCGGCACCATTTGCAGCAAAATATTCAAAGTCATCAGGAAGAATAATACTAAATAAAGTATGTCCGTTGTATAAGATCTTATCTTCAGGGATATTTTTAAGTTTTTCATTCTCTTCTTTTAATGCTTTAAATTCAACGGAAATCTTAGCTCTTTTATCCTCATATTTTCCCTTTAAGGAAGAGTGTTCTTCTTTTAATTTTTTTAATTTATTAGTTATTTTGTCAATTTTGTTTTTATTCTTTTCAAGAAGCATATTTTTAATTCTATCGTATGTTCCGGTTTTAATGTATACATCTTTTATGTGTTCTAATTTTTTAGTTACTTGAGCTATACTAAAATTCTCGTGACAAATACACTCGAAGAATATATGTCTTTCAATCATAACATATCCATCAGTTAAAACATAACCACCTGTCATAGCATCTTGTTTTAGGGCTAAAAGAGGTTTTGAATCCTGAGAGCTCATAAAATTATCAACTGTATTAAGGATGGTTGCAGCTTCAGCTCTTGATTTTTCCGTCTGGGGTAACCAAAGGTTCATTTCATCACCATCGTAATCAGCATTGAATGCTTGAGTTGAACTGAGATTAAATCTGAATGTTTTTCCAGGGAGAATTTTAACACGTTTAGCTCTCATACTTCCTTTCCATAAAGTAGGCTGTCTGTTAAATATAACAAGATCGCCATTTTGGAGTTGTCTTTCAATAGTGTCGCCTATATTTAAGGTAAAATTCTTTCTTTTTTTGATGGGTAAGTTTGTAAGGACTTCTCCGTGTCTTAATATTTTATCTCCTGGTTTAAGGTTAAAATTATCAATATTTCCATTATGTTTAATTTGAACTAGTTCAAACACGTTTACTTGTTGACCGTCTCTTATAAGTATATCTTCTCTTCTAAATTTAAAACCTTCACTCCACATTGCATATTTAGCATTTTTGTGGATACCATCTTGGAAAATAGTATTAACTTTACCGTCGTTAAGTAGCTTGACACATTCATCATAATTTTTATCACTAACAACTACAGGGTAAGTAAGTTTTTTAGCAACAGTTGGAGGAATAATTAATTCATCAACCATACAGTTTGCATCACCTCCAATAACTGTTCTTGCACTAAAGTTAACTCTTTTACCTTGAATATTTTGTCTAATTCTACCTTGCTTACTACTTAATCTTTCCTTAATAGCTTTTATAGGTCGTTTACCGCTGATTTCTCTTGCTTTACCTTTTCCGTTATCCATCAAGGTTCTAATATGGAACATTAATACATCAATCATATCTAAACGAGTTTTTTCACTTGTGGTTTCTTTGAGCTTATTATTATTCTTAATGATATCAACATATTTACATGTTAAATCATCGTGACTTACTTCTCCGTCATCAGATCTAATAAAAGGTCTAACACAGGGTGGAACTACTAATAAATTAGTAAGCATAAGTCTTACAGGGTGAACGTGAGAAGGATTAAAACCAAGTAATTGAATATCGCAGTCTCTTACGTTTGAGAATATGTTATATATGTTCTCGTATTGAACCGGATATTTCTTGTCTTTAATTTCCATCATATATTTATCGTCAAAGAATGTATAATGAGGGATACTGGTATTACAGCAAGGACAAATACTCACAGTTTTTTCAACGTGGTTTAATATTTTTTTATATCTTGCTTCACCTGAAAATTTATTGAAACCAAGCATATTAATTGATTCTTCAGTTACAACAAGTCTTTGACAGGTTCTACAAAACAACATAAGATACTCGACTATATTTTTACTTCTTAAAGGATGAGGGAAACTTGCCCCTAATTTTATATAACCAAAATGTCCGGGACATTTATCCCAGTTAGCATCACAGGTTTCACATATGTCATTTTTTGTAAGAGGTCCCATTTTAGGGTCATAAAGAGAGTTAGGTCCTCCGTATTTAGTTTCAGTGATTTCAACGACTGCAAAATTTTCAATTTCCTTTTCACTCATAAAACTAAATTGAATACCTTTAATTTCCCCTGTTTGAAACTTAATTTCCTCATCGTCGCTTGATTGAGCTTCAATCACCTCATTCTTAAAAACATTATCAGCGGGGATAAATGAGACAGGTTTTCTCTTAAATACTTTTACAGTGTCTTTTTTTAAAGATCTTAAAGGAGACTTTCTTCTTACAGAAGGTCTAATTTCCTTTTCAACATCTTTAGTAGCAGTTCTGCGATTAGAAGGAGGCTTGATAAACATATTAATCAAATTATATTTCTTAAACTTAAAATATAATTTGAAAATCAATTAAATTATTCAGTATCAGTATAATCTTCTTCTCTTAAAGCGAGAGCTTCACCCTCTATTTCATCATCTCTAAGGGTTCTCATTCTATAATTTCTCCATTTATTAAGTCTTGCGACACCCCATTTTTTAAATAAATAATCTTTGAGTTCATTTTTATTAGGACAATTATTAAGATGACCAAAGGTTTCTTTATACCATTCTTTATATATATTATGAACTTCAAGGAGAGTAATACCTTCACCGTCTCCGCTATCATCTTTAACAATTCTTTCATTTGTAAATTGCAAGAAGCTATCATTATTCATCTTATAATTTTCTGTTGCTTCTATGACTTGTTGAGGCTCTTTACTATAACCGTGTCTTGAGACGTATTTATAGGTTTGAAACATTAACCAAACAAATGCTTGTCTAAGAGACGGAATTTTTTCACTAAAGTTATTATCTCTATGAAATATTTTTTTTTGAAGTTGTTCTTCAAATGTGAGTGGAACTTCATCATTATTTTTAGGAAACTTACTTTCAAATGGAAGAACACGAACTCTGTTCCAAATAGCTGGATCATCACTACCAATAGATGGAAGCTTATTACAAATAAGAGCTATTTTAGCAGTTGCTTCAACCTTTGTAAATGCACCATAGTGAGCACGTGATTGAAAGGTATCATTACCTGTTAATTCTTTCAATTTACCATCATTAATTTGATCTTTTTTAGAGGTTTCTTGAAGAATACCATATTTCTTTTTTCTAAGTAATTCTGTATCCATAGTTGAACCTGAAGATTGTGTTCTTCCAGTTGTAATTAATGATGTAGGTAATTTATCCATATATTCACCCAATACTTTTTCAAGGATCTCAATAAACACAGACTTACCATTATCACCTTCACCTGTCATAATAACAAAGGTCTTTTGGAAATTACCACTTTTAAGTATGGTAGCAAGGTATTCTATTGCATATCTTCTAATTAAAGGATTAGGGAATACTTTAAGAAGAAAATCTTTACATTCAATAACCTCATTATCATCATCTTCAAATTCTTTCCAATCATAACCAGTTGATAATGAAATATAATCATCTGGTCTTCCGTTTCTAAATTCCATATGTTTGACATCTAATACACCGTTATTAAACCCTGTCAAATAAATATTTCTATCCAACTTTTCCAAGAAATCTTCCTTATAAAACAACTCTAAACATTCTCTCATAATATTATCTTTGAATGGAGCTGTTTTTAAGGATGAAATAACCTTGAAAAATTGTTTTACCTTTGATGAGTTGTCTTTAGAGTTTTCAAGCTCTTCTTCACCTGATTGTTTAAGCATCTTTGCACCTTCTTCTGCATATCTTGGAAGAATTTCAGATGAAATCTTAGCTCTAAGGGTAATACCAGCTTGAACTCTAACCCATCTATGTTCTCTAAATTCATACCATATTTTTCGGTCAATATCAGCGCATACAAATTGACCACCGTATTTATCATATAATTGAACTGCAATATCTCTATGTCCACCCAATAAAGATTTATATAATAGTTCTTTCTGTTCGTCTCTATGAATGTCTTCATATCTTTCAGGATTATCTATTCTTGCAATATATCTGAGGGAACCAATAGTATAATTCTTCTTTTTCATTTCTCGGGTCCATCTAAATACAGCTTTTGCTTCATTATATTTTTCAGGGCATCTTTGAAGGAATTCAAGCCATAATTCTAAACCTTCCTGAGAACCATCAGTTATATTATATAAAATCCATCCTATTTCCATTTTTGTATCGTGAGTTTGAGCTCTACTATCAGCTAATAAAGGCATTAATTTTTCAGCTATTTTAATTATTTGGGGAACCGATAAATTTTCAGATACAAATCTTGTTTCCTTTGCCTTTTTGAGTTCTTCTTTAGGTATAACTTTTATACTATTTTTAGCTTCATAAATTTTCTTATTTAAGGATGAGATAGAGAGTATTCTTGGAAGATAATATTCAATAGGCTTTTCAAATACAATTTCCTCTTCAGCAATATTATAAATTTTATTATTTTTCATAGCTCTTTCCAAGTCAACAACGTCTCCTTTATGATTAAAGACTTTAGTCAAGGTGTATTTATCAAGTTTCACATCTTTTCTAGAACCATATAAAAGCCAATGTTGTCTAGAACAAGATTTATCAATAGTATCTTCAGAGTGTAATATACCTATATCTTCAAAGATTTTCTCATCTGCAACTCTTTTTCTTATTCTTGGAATGATATGCATATCTTGATCTATGTTACTCATAAATAAGAAAGGGAAATGAAGGTGAAAACCATGTTTAATACGTTCTCCGCTAACATAAGGCTTAGGTTTTTCAAGTAAAAAACAGTAAAGGTGTTCAGGGTCATAATCAACAGGTAAAACAGATTTTATAACATCAATGTAAATTGAGACTATTTTTTTCACGTGACGATGATAATCATATAAAGGGTGATTTAACATATCTTCATCTTCATCATAAGGGATGGCAATATCAATATCACCCAATACAGGCATAAATTCGCTAGGTCTTTCATTAATGCCTGCCATAAAATCATCTTTTAAAGTAAACAAAAGGTCTTGATAAAGTTCCCAAAATTCTTCCAAATTATTACGCTCAATCTTAAACTTACCAGTATTAGGAACCATTTGGCACCCATTGGTATAGTAATCAGAAGTAGTAATTCTGAGGGGAGTTATGAACTTTACAAGGTCGCTATTCATCTTGTTAAAAATAGATTTAGATAATAAAAAAATAGAAAAGAATTTTTAAAAATCAATTTATATCTTTAAATTGATATTTAATTAGGGTCTTTTAAACTCGGTATTTTTATGTAAAAATATGGTTAAGTTAAACTTCAAAATCACTGTCTTCGTCTTCTTCCTTATGTGGTTCTATTAAGGTTGTTTTTACAACTTCTAAAATACATTCAAGCTGTTCATATCTCATAAAATCATTCTTATCAATAGATATACATTTCCATTTTGCAATAATGTCTTCATCTGAAGGTTTCATTTCGTGCCAAAAGAAATATTTGTTGAATTCAAACTTTGGAATAACTTCTTTTTTAAGATATGATATTTGTGATTCAATATCGGCTTCATCTTTAAAGTATCCATATGGCCTGTCATCAATCATAATAATGTAGATAATATTATCCATTTTATTATTAAAGTTATTTTCTTTTTAAATTGACTTAAAGATTATCTTTTTCAATATTAAGAAATACAGGTCAGTCTTTTGGACGCAAAAGACTGCTATATTGTTATCGTATGTCTGGCCAGACCTAACTCTTTCTTTTTAGATTAGAGTTCAAAACAATATAGTGATAGCCGTGATATAAAGCGATTGCGGGTTTGAGGCTTTAGCGAGCCGAGTAATCGTGTTCAGGGCGCCGACTTTGGTGTCGTCCCTGTATTTCTTCATCCGGATTTAAGTGTAATTTTTATCTCTTTCTTCCTCTCATGTGTATCGTGTTATAGATGTAGTTCTTTGAATGTATAAACAAAAAGTGCTATGTTAAGAATATAAACATAGCACTAATGGTATAGTGGTAGAACGATTGCCTTCCAAGCAATAAACAGGGGTTCGATTCCCCTTTAGTGCATCAAATTAAAAAAGCTTTGTTTAAATTTAAACAAAGCTCTTATAGCTCAGTTGGTAGAGCGCAGCGCTTATGTCGCTGATGTCCTAGGTTCAAACCCTAGTGAGAGCATCAAAAAATCTTTTTAAAAGTACCCACGTGGTATTTTTAAAAATTATTACTACTTAAAAGAATAAATTATATATTATAAAAATGTCAGCTACATTTAACTTAGGTATTATCGGTGGTGGTTTTGTTGGTCAAGCAGCTAGACTTTTTAGAAGTGGTTTTGTCAACTGTAAAGTATATGATATTGACCCTTCAAAATGCTTTCCTGAAGGAACTACTTTAAATGACCTTCAAGATTGTGATTTAATTTTTATTTGTCTTCCTACTCCTATGAACCCTGAAACTGGTGAATGTCATACCGGTATTATTGAAAAATGTTTATCCGGAGTAAGGGAAACTTTAGGGCAAAATATTGATATTGTAATTCGTTCTACCGTTCCAGTTGGTTTTTCTCAAAAACATAAATGTCATTTTATGCCTGAATTCTTAACTGAAAAAAACTGGAAAAATGACACCTTAAATTGTAAAGAATGGTTTATTGGAGTTGATGATAACTCTAATAATATCATTGATAAGTTTGAGAGACTTTTTACCTTATCTTTTCCTGAAGCAAAAAGAACATATTTAAACACTAAAACAGCCGAAGCTATTAAATATTTTAGAAATTGTTTTTTAGCAACTAAAGTAGCCTTCTGTAATGAATTTGAAAATTTCTGCTGTGCAACTTCCGTTGACTATGAAACTGTTAGAAAATTTGCAGTTAATGACACTCGTATAGGTTCATCTCATACTTCTGTCCCAGGACACGACGATAAAAGAGGCTTTGGTGGAACCTGCTTCCCAAAAGATATGGCATCACTTCAATTTCAAATGGAAAAAGTAGGTGTTGAAAGTAAGATAATCAAAGGGGCAAATGACCGTAATAATAATATAGATAGAAAAGAACAGGACTGGAACCTTGATAAAGGTAGAGCTGTTATCTAAACAAGTTATAGTGTTTAATATATTTATACATAATAATTAAGGTTATAATCAAACTTAAAAGTTGTACTCTTTTTACGTTTTCAATATAAGCATTTTTATCTTGCATATTCTTACGTATCATACTAACACGTACTCTATAATATATACCATATAATAATACAAAAACAGAACCCAAACCTAAAATAGTTCCTCTATGGGTATATGATAAATATGAAAACAATAAAATTAAAATCCAGGATAATTTAAAGTTAAGCATACCATCAAACAAAAACAACGTATCAAATAAGAATGACAACTCACCGGTTTTAATCATACTCCCATCTTCGTTAGAAATTCTGAAAAATGTATAAGATAATATTATAAGTAAGATTATACCGTAAATAAAAGGTGATGTAATTTTAGTAATAATTGACCCTTTAGTTTTATATGCAGAATAAATACCTGCTAAGACTATTGCAAAAAATATCATTTTCATCTTATTATCTTCTGCTTCTACTTGAGCTATTGCTTCAGGTGACCTTTGAGTTTCAGCTGTATCTTGTGGAAGTTCGTTTTCCATTTTTATTTTATACTTTAGAAAAAAAACATTTTAATTAAAGAATTTTAATTAAAATGAACCGAGTATACCATCGCACGGAACTGGAGCTAAAGCGGGAGAAACAAAGTGAGAGACCCAGGGTCTCTTGTTGCTGTTACCGGACCCGAGAGACCGGTTGTGCTTCGCACGGAGCAACTTTGTTGCGGTTACAACATATAAATCTTATATGCAGTTCTAAGTTCCTTTCCAGATATTCTTTTTGTCTTACTCATTTCATTAATCATTTTAGCACCAGTAATAACTTTTACTAATATACTTTCAAGGAAGGTATGAATCATATATACAATATCTTTCTTTATCTTAACATTATAAGCTTCAGCTATATTCATAACTGCTCTTTCAATATCCTTTGGAGATAAAATTAAGTCGTCTACGAGTTCTTTATCTTCATCCTCAATAAATAAACTTATATATGACTTTACATCATCCCTTTCTGCGATTACAACCTTATCACCATCTGAAAAAAGCTCAAACATATGAGTTGTAAAATCTTGTAAAATATCCTTCATTTCATCCACACAATCAGCTGATATACTATCAACATCTTTACTCTTTATAACTTGTAAAATATGCTTCTTTGGAATATCAATAAATTGATTTCCTTTTAACACCTTAGGTTCAGACTTAATATCGTCTCTATCAATATCTCTTTTTCTATCATCTCTATCAATTCTTCTATCATCCCTGTCAATCTTTCTATCATCTCTATCAATTCTTCTATCATCTCTGTCGATTCTTCTATCATCCCTATCGATTCTTCTATCATCCCTATCGATATCTCTTTTTCTATCGTCCCTGTCGATTCTTCTATCATCCCTATCGATATCTCTTTTTCTATCATCTCTGTCGATTCTTCTATCGTCCCTGTCTATTCTTCTATCATCTCTGTCGATTCTTCTATCATCTCTATCATCAACTCTTCTTCTATCATTTCTAGAGTTGTGTTTTTCTTCAACTTGTTTAACCTTATTTTTATATTGTTTATAATAATCGTCATCTTCTTCTTCAGAATAGCTATCACTTTCATCAGATGATGAAGTATAGTCGTCATCATCTTCTTCTAAATATTTATCAAAAATCTTTTTTTGTTCTTTAACAGCAGGTTCTTTAACGACAGGTTCTTCAACAGGTTCTTTCACAGAAGGTGTTTCTTTTAAGATAGATTTAATAATAGGTTCAGTTTCTACTTGTGGTTCAACTATTTCTTGTTTTTTACCTAAAAGGTCTGTTTTAAGGTCAAATTTTAAAGATGGCTTTTCAGGTTGCTTAGGGGTAGATTTAATATCGTATGTTTTAATACGTTCGTCCATCTCTTTTCTAAGCATGTCCTTTAATCTTTTTCTACTCATTATGTTATTTAACCGATATATTAGACATCTTTAATTTTGATTTCTTTTTTTTTTCTTTTTATACCAATAAAATGTCAGTTATGGATTGCGTTCCTATGTTAATACCATTAATAGCTACTGCTCTAACCCTTCAGTTTTATTCTGTTCTATCAGCTGTTATACCTGTACCTTCAACTTTAGGTACACCTTTCTTAACAGTTTTAATTATGTATATTGTCACCTACTTATATGCTAAAGTTTTCAAATGTTGGAATTCTACAAAATGGATTTTTGCAAGAGCTATAGTTCCTGTTCTTATTTTTGTTGCTTGGATGCTTGCTTTTATCTTCCCTGTAACTGCTCCATTTATGACAGCTATCGGTAATAGTCCTTTCTTAATTGCTCTTTTATCTATTATTTATAAACTTGCTTATGATTATATTTTTAAGGACTGCTAAAGCCCGAACAAAGTGACTGTTAAATATTAAACAAATACCCCTCCATCCACGCTGCATCTTCCCCATTATCTTTAGGTAATGTGGTAACTAATATATTCTTATTTTTAAGGGTTGTTCGAAGAGTCTTCCCTTTCTTATAAAAATCCTTATTCAAAACACAATATGCGTCTTCCCAATAACCACAAAATTTATTTAATGTATCTTCATATGTTAGTGATAAATTGAACTCTCTATTTATCATTTCAATCCAATCCTTTGTAAACCTCTCTTTAGGCATATTATATAACTTTAATGCCAATATATCATCTGGGTATGCTACAAGCCATAAATTATCACTATACTTTATTGAGTATTTTCCAAGATACTTTCCCATTATAAATTTATATGGAATATTTATAGGCGTGTTAAAGTACACATAACATCTTAAACAATGTTTAAGCTTTGCTAACCCCAAATATTCTTGAACTTCAGGTATTCCCTCAAACTCTATTTCTCTTGCACTTTTTAAGTTGGCACACAAGTATAAATTTTCACAAGTATATACTTTATCATTACAGTCATATATCGTATAAGCGGAATCATCGTATACAACCTTCTTTATACCACAATTATATTGAATTTTATATTTACCTACAGATGAAGCCTCTATTAAAGATGTAGCCCTTTCTATAATTTGACTCAAACCATCTTTCATAACTATATATTTACCCTCTTCTTTCAATGACCTTTTTAATACTTGTAAATTTGTATCATTAATTTCATACCATTCTCCCCAGCATGTTTTTAATAATTTATATTCATTCTTTGTTAGAACCTTTTTAGCACCCTCATCCAATGTTATATTTTCATCTGTTAAGTCAAACACCTTTTTCTTTAATTCTTTCCAAAGTTTTTTAGCCTCTTCACTAGTCATACCTGGATAAACAAAATAAGCCTTTGCTTTAGGGTCAACATAGTCAAAAGTATATTCTAATTCTAATTTTTTGAGGAGTTTCATAAGCTCAACTTGTTTATCGTGAAATACAGATGGACCCATCTCGATTAAGACATTGTCACTCGTTCCATCTTTTCTCAAGACTGTATTTTTAATAGAGAAAATTTTAGACTTGTTAAACTCATCTTTTTCAACAATTAAAAAATCAGTTTCGTTCTTGTCTAAAAGCTGTAAAGCTATGTGAAGACCGGCAATACCACTACCAATAATAAAATGCTTATACTTCATTTTATTATTAACTTTATAAAAATTTAAAATTAAATTATTTAAAATCAATCCATCTTAAACCCATATTTTTCTTTAACCAATCAAGGGTCATCTTTGCAGCCTCATTTTCTGCATCTATCTTTTTAAACTGAGGATAAGATGTAAAAGTTTTATTTAAACTTCCTTTATATTGTTCGCTTGGACTTGATGTAAATGATAAATTCAAAGTTGTAACAAACTTTTTACTTGCATCTTGAGTTGTATTATATTCTGCCTTACTTCCAAACTTCTTTATTGCTGCATTTTCTACAAGTTCTTTCACTTGAGTTTTAACATCAACAAGCTTATTCAAGTCTGTAGTAATATATTCCTCATCTAAGAGGCTTGTAATTATATTATAAACAACACCATATCCAACACCTATTCCAATACGACTATCAATAAGGTCTTCTAATACCCCACAAAAAGCCTCAAATGCGTCTTCAAGCATACTATCATTCATCCTTATCTTTTTTATAATTTTACCTTCAACATAAGACAGTTCTCTATATCTTATAAAAGTATCAAAACCAAGCTTCTTAGCCCACGCACCAAAATTTCTTTTATTTTCATATTTTTTCTTAAGTTCAGTCATATACATAGGTGCTTTTTCACTGTTCTCAATCTCTGGAAATCTACGGTGCATATACCATATAATAGCCTTATTAACACTTCTATCTCCAAGCATTTCAAAGAACTCATAATTCTTCTCATTTATCATACTAGAGTGAGTAAAAGCCATTTTAACCCTTTCAAGACCCTTTTCATCTAATAATTCTAAAATGGTATTCTCATTTATATTTCCTCTCTTTGACATAAGAGAAGATATAAAGTTTTTAAAAGCAAGCTCGTCAGGACTATGAATTATTGCTTTTTCAACACTATCTTTTATAACGAGATTTTTAAGTCCTTTAAATTTAACGGTTTCTTCGTTGTTATAAGGTTCAAACTGTTCCATTCTTTTAATATTTACTCTAAGAAAATAAAATTCTTTTATCATTTAAATCTTTGGTTTATTCTAAAATAAAATATGTATATCGTTTGTCCCCAAAGAATATTCGATGTATTTAGACATCTTATCATATCTTTCCAAGAAGAACTTGACCTCGAAAATTTAATAATCGATAACCAGCATATATTCTCCCTTAAAAATCAAAATATTATTCTATTCGGAGCACAAGAACTTTGTAAATTTCCAGAATATATCTCTTTCTTAAGGCATAATAACGTTTATCTATATAACACAGAACAATTACCCTCAAATAACTGGGATTATATGATTAATGTATCAAAAGACTCAATAAAAGAATGGTGGGACTATTCAAACATAAATATTGATTATTTAAAAGACAAACTAAATAAACCCACAAAACATATTTATTTCGGATATTCTAAAGCTCTTGAAATCTCACCTATTTTACCCCTAAAAAAAGATACTGTTACTTTCTTTGGAACACACAATGAAAGAAGGTGGAATATATGCTCTGAATTTTATGAAAAATTAAAACCTTATAATATTAACTTAAAATATAATGCCTCTGGAAAACTCATAAATGAAGTTTATGATGACTACATCTCAAGACACTCTATATTTTTTAACGTACATTATTATACTCCTTCTATCCTCGAAATTGTTAGAATTGTTCCCCTATTATCACAAGGTCATCTCGTCATCTCAGAACACAGTGATGATAAAGAACTTGATGACCTATTTTCTCCCTATATTATCTGGTATGAAGATATAAGGGACAATATACCGTTACTTATTCAAAAAATACAAATTCACGATAATAATAAACTCAAAAATGAATTTAAATCAAATCTCAGTTTCAATCAAATCTTAAAAAATTCTAATATTTTTAATCTGCTCTAAATCTATACCTGTTTTAATATCTTTTGATTTAAGATATTGGAGCAACTTTTCTGTGGATAAATTACCCACAATCTTTGAACTAAAAGGGCACCCTCCTAATCCCCCTATACTACTATGAAATGTATCCATACCGTGCTCTAACGAACATTCTACGAGCTTTAACGCACCCCCATTTGTGTCATGATAATGACCTGTTATATTATGTGTATCTAACCCCTCTAATATTCTTCTTAGTTTTTCAGGCGTTCCTGTACCTATTGTATCAGCTATATCTATTCTGTCAACTCCAATATCATTATACCTCTTAATAACATCTCTTACTTTATCAACAGAAATATCCCCTTCGTAAGGACAAGTAAAACAACAAGAAATACTTCCCCGTAATTTAATATTATCATCTTTTGCTAACTTTGAAATTTTATTAAACTTTTCAAACGCTTCTTTCAAAGTTGAATTTATATTTTTTTTATTAAAGGTTTCTGAGGTACTCACAAATAAAACAGCCTCTTTTATAGTCTTGCTGTCTCTTAACTTAAAATATCCCTTTTCATTAGGCACTAAAGCACTATAATTAACTCCAATATAATTTAACACATTTCTGGATATATGTTCGTTATCTTCAAATTGTGGGAGTAATTTAGTATTAACAAAACTTGTAATTTCTATATCTTTTACTCCAGCCCTAACTAATGAGTTTATAATATGAAGCTTGTTATGAGAAGGTAAAATTCGTCTTTCGTTTTGAAGCCCATCTCTAAGGCCGACTTCAATAATTTTTGCAAGTCTCATTTTCTAATTGATTTTTATAAAATAATTTTATTTCTTAAAATATACAATGAATAATTTATCTAAAAACGATATCTGGAAAGTCATCGACGCGTTCTTCAGAGACAAAGGTCTCGTGAAACATCAACTTGACTCTTTTGATGACTTTATAAATATAAAAATTTATAAAATTATAGACGATATTGAACCTTTAAAATTATCTTATTCCAATCAAGATGGTAATATTATCGCACACACTATCACCTTCAAAAACCCCTTTGTTTCTAAACCTCAAGCAATTGAGAGAAATAACGACATTTCTCACCTCACTCCTAACGACGCAAGACTTAGAAGCTTAACATACGAGGCAACAATCTATGTTACAGTCCACTACGAACAAACAAATTCATCAGGTCAAATTATCCATTCAAAAGAAGAAACAATCAACTTTTGTAATATGCCTATTATGGTAGGATCAAGCAAGTGTATTACTCACGGACTAAATACAAAGGGAAAAGTTGAACTTGGAGAATGTGAATACGACCAAGGCGGATATTTTATTATAAATGGTAATGAAAAATCCCTCATAGCACAAGAAAGAATGGCTTCTAATAATGTCTATGTCTTCTTAAATAAAAATAATAATTATATGGCTGAAATCCGCTCAGTTCAAGAAGGTGATGTGAAATCGGCAAACCAGGTCTTACTCAAATACATTAAACCTGTGAAAAAAACTTCTATCGTAAGCGGAAGTGTCATAAGAGTAGGTCTACCTCACCTTAAAAAAGATATTCCTATTATTATTCTTCTTAAAGCCCTCGGAATGCAAGATAATTATGAAAGCCTTGTAGACAAGGAAAACTTGATGTACTTTGATTCATCTATTGAAGAAGGTCAATTTATTTCAACAGAAGAACAAGCTATTGAGTATATTGGAAAACGCTCTAAATATAATCTTGAGACAAAAGAAAAAAGAAGGGAATTTGTCCTCAAGATTCTTACAAGAGATACTCTCAGTCATATTTACACTGTAGATTGTGAACTAAATTTCCCTAAAAAAATTGAGTTCTTGAGTTATATGATAAATAAGTTATTATACACAGTAAGAGGAAGAAGAGAACTTGATGATAGAGACCATTGGGGTAATAAAAGAATTGACCTTTCGTCAAACCTTCTTGGTACACTTTTTAAAGCTTCTATTTCCAAGTTTATTAAAACTATAAAAATGATTTCTGAAAAGTATGTAAATATAGGTAAAAGTATCAACCTAAATGATATTAAAAAAGACACTATCACTAAAGATATTAGATATGCTCTTTCTACAGGTAATTGGAGTGTGAATAAACAAAACATAACAAAAACTGGCGTGTCTCAAGTCTTAAGTAGATTGAGTTATTTGGCAGCACTATCTCATCTTAGAAGAGTTGTTGCACCTATAGCTAAAGATGGTAAGTCAGCAAAACCAAGACAACTTCACGTAACATCATTTGGATATTGTTGTCCTGCAGAAACTCCAGAAGGTCACGCGTGCGGTATAGTTAAGAATATGTCTCTTAGTTGTCATATTTCAAACTCATTTCAAAGTGATATTTTAGAAAGTATAATTCAAGATATAAATGTAGAGGGAGAATATAGATTATTTTTCAACGGTAAGTTGATGGGAAAAACAGACAAAGAATTAGCATATACATTAAGAGAGTTTAAACGAACTGGAAAAGTAAACTTTGATACTGGGATAGTAATTGACGATAGAATTAAGGAGATAAAAATAAATACAGATGCAGGTAGATGCACCCGTCCATTATTAAGAGTGGAGAATGGAAAGTTGTTATTGACAAGAGATGATTTAAATAAGGAATGGAAAGAACTTATATGTGAGGGGAAGATAGAGTATTTGGATGTATATGAATGTGAGAATGCTTATATAGCAATGGATGTAGAGAAGATATCAAAAAAACATACTCACGCTGAATTACACCCAAGTATGATAATGAGTGTTTGCAGTGGTATTATTCCATATCCAGACCATAATCAAGCTCCAAGAAATTGTTATCAATCATCAATGTGTAAACAAGCTATGGGTGTATATGCAACAAATTTTGACACAAGAATGGATACTATATCTCAAGTCCTATTCTACCCACAAAAGCGTCTCGTAGAACCTAAAACAAGTAAGTATGTAAGTTTTACAGATATTCCAGCTGGAATGAACGCTATTGTTGCAATTATGTGTCATACTGGGTTTAATGGTTGGACCCTGTCATAATAAAAGTTATGGCAAGTCTGAGCTATTCAGGCGACATCTTCAAATTCAGGGGATAACTCGCTAAACCTCTAACTACTAAACTATTATAGTAATATGGTAGTGGCTTCTGGGAAACCAAGGAGGTATAGTAAAAATGTTAGAGCTGAGTCAATCCTGAGCTAAGGAACCTACTTCTTGTGAGAAGGGTTCAAAGTGCAACGACCTAACGGAGATGGGCTCATTTATTGGGCTTAAGATAAGGTCTAGTCCCACTGGTGACAGTGCTATTACTTAGTCTCTATACTTAATAGTCAATGGTGTATAGAGCCGAACTAATAGGTCTTGTAAAAATATTTTACAGGGTGGTTTGTCCTCGTAACCAAGAGGATAGTTTAATCCTTAATAAAGGGTCAATTGAGAGAGGATTATTTAGGTCTGTTTCTTATAAGACATATAAGGATGAGGAGAAAAAGAAGGATGATACTGTTTTAGAAGAAATATGTAAACCAGACCCGGCTAAAGTTATGGGTGTAAGAAGTGATAGATTTTGTCATATATCAGATGATGGTTTACCTTATGTAGGAACTTATTTAGAGGGAGGAGATGTGATGATAGGAAAGACCGTCAAGATGGATAATGTTGCAGGAGAAAAATTATTAAGTAAACATACCCATAAAGATATATCGCATATGATGAAGAATTCAGATAGTGGTATAGTTGATAGAGTTATGCTAAGTTCAACATTAGACGGAGAAAAGTTTGTCAAGATTAGAACCCGTTCAGTAAGAATACCAGAAATGGGTGATAAACTGGCTTCAACCCACGGTCAAAAAGGTACTATCGGAATGATTATTCCAGAAGAAGATATGCCTTTTACAAGGGACGGTATAAGGCCTGACCTTATCGTCAACGTACACGCGATTCCCTCTAGAATGACCATTGGCCAACTCATTGAATGTGTTGTAGGAAAAGCAGCTTGTTTCACAGGTAAGTTTGGTGATGCAACGCCTTTTGATGAGATAAATTTGGAAGAGCAAAGTGAAATCTTACATCAGTGTGGATTTCAAAAGAGAGGTTATGAAGTCATGTATAACGGTAAAACAGGTGAGAGAATTAAATCAATGATATTTATAGGTCCAACCTACTATCAAAGATTAAAACATATGGTGCAAGATAAACAGCACGCTATTTCAAGAGGTAGTCTTCAAAATCTTGTAAGACAACCAATTGAGGGTCGTTCGAAGAACG
>JACCDX011629977.1_pt1 | contig 19482 bp, 16 predicted proteins | sample 7449681 | NCBI WGS metagenome assembly JACCDX01 (sample SAMN15323450, study PRJNA562643) | freshwater metagenome | isolation source: river surface water | place: USA:Blue River Watershed | collected 2017-08-18
AGTACGCGTGCTGGGTGCGTCGGCCTACTTCAATGAAGGTGCCGAGCAGATCATTGCGTCCAAGGGCACTTATGAGCTGATCGTCGAGCGTGGCGAGCAGGACATGCATTCCGAGATCGACCGCTTCCCGCGCCTGTTCGCCGGCGTCGAGACCGTGCCCGGTCTGACCTGGCCGACGCTGGTATTCGAGAAAGAGCTCACCGTTTTCATGGGCAAGCTCGAAGTGAAGATCATGCATGTCGGCATGGGCCACACCAAGGGAGATACCATCGTCTGGATACCGTCGCAGAAGGTGCTGTTCTCGGGCGACCTCGTTGAATACGATGCCGCTGCCTATACGGGCGACGCGCAGCTGGAAGAGTGGCCGGCGACGCTGGAAGTGCTGCGTTCAATGAAGGCCGACAAGCTGGTACCCGGTCGCGGCCCGGCGCTGATGAATCCTGCCGAGGTCGACAAAGGTCTCGATTACACGAAAGACTTTGTCAGTACGCTGCTGTCATCGGCGAAAGAGGCCGTGCAGCAGGGGCTGGACCTGAGGGGCGCGATGGCGCATGTGCGAAGCAAGATGGACCACAAGTTTGGCCATGTCTTCATCTACGAGCACTGCCTGCCGTTCGACGTGACTCGCGCAGTGGATGAGGCGCAGGGTATCAAACACCCGCGTATCTGGACCGCAGAGCGCGACAAGGAAATGTGGCACGCATTGCAAAGCTGAGAGAGCCGGCGCCTATCGCCGGCTGATGCTCCCGGAGACATGCGATGCACCAGACTTATACCTATAAAAAATTCCCTTACAGCGCGCCGCCCGAGCTGCGCAACGCCGACGTCACACGCCGCCCGTTGATCGTGATCGGCTGCGGTCCGGTCGGGCTTGCTGCGGCGATCGATGCGCGCCAGCACGGCATTCCGGTGCTGCTGCTCGATGATGACGATACCGTATCCGTCGGCTCGCGCGGCCTCTGTTATGCGAAGCGCACGCTGGAGATACTCGACCGTCTCGGCTGTGGCGATCCGGTGGTCGCCAAGGGTGTGGGCTGGGACGTAGGCCGCACATTCTTCCGTAATGAAGAAGTGTTCAACTTCAACCTGCGGCCGCAGCCAGGCTTCAAGCGCCCCGGCATGGTCAACCTGCAGCAGTACTACCTCGAAGAGTATATGGTGCAGCGTGCCCTCGACGCCGGTGTCGAGCTGCGCTGGAAGAACAAGGTGGTGGCAGTCGCGTCGCAGGATGACCATGTGACGCTGCAGGTTGATACGCCTGACGGCATCTACGCGATCGAGGCCGACTGGCTGATCGTCTGCGATGGCGCGCGCAGCCCGGTGCGCACGATGCTGGGGCTGGACATCGACGGCAAGGTCTTCATGGACCGCTTCCTGATTGCCGACGTGCTGATGAAGGCCGACTTCCCGGCCGAGCGCTGGTTCTGGTTCGACCCGCCTTTCCATCCGAACCAGTCGGTGCTGCTGCATCGCGAGGCTGATGATGTGTATCGCATTGATTTCCAGCTCGGCTGGGATGTGGACCCGGAAGAAGAGAAGAAGCCGGAGAAGGTGATCCCGCGCATACAGGCCATGCTCGGTGATGACCGCGAGTTTACGCTCGAATGGGTCAGTGTCTACACCTTCCAGTGCCGCCGCATGCATGCGTTCCGCCATGGCCGCTGCCTGTTTGCCGGCGATGCCGCACACCAGGTGTCACCGTTCGGTGCCCGTGGCGCGAACTCGGGCATACAGGATGCGGACAATCTGGTGTGGAAGCTGAAACTGGTCATCGATGGCAAGGCACCGCTCGCCTTGCTGGACACTTATTCTGCAGAGCGCGGTGATGGCGCTGACGAGAACATCCTGAACTCGACGCGTTCAACAGATTTCATCACGCCCAAGAGCGCAGTCAGCAAGACCTTCCGCAACGCGGTGCTGGAGCTGTCACGCGAGCTGCCGTTTGCGCGCAAGCTGGTCAACTCGGGTCGGCTGTCGGTGCCGTCCTTCCTCACGGATTCGTCGTTGAATACACCGGACAGCGAGGCCTTTGCCGGCGACATGGTGCCGGGTGCGCCGCTGGACGATGCGCCGGTGGAGATTGACGGTAAGGCTGCCTGGCTGATCGATCACGTCGGTGGATGTTTCCAGGTGCTGTATTTCTGCGATGATCCCGCTCAGATACCGGAAGCGATGCAGCTGCAACTGCAAGGGCTGGCCGAGGCTGCAATTCCGGCCGAGCCGCTGGTGATCGCAAAGCGTCCCGGCGCATGCCGCTTGAAGGTACTGGTCGACCGCGACGGCATCGCCTTCCCGCGCTACGATGCGCAGCCAGGCACGCTATACCTCGTGCGCCCGGATCAGCATGTCGCGGCGCGCTGGCGCGAGGCCGAGGTGTCGCGCATTGTTGCCGCGGTAGCGCGCGCGACGGCGAATTTTGCGAGAGGTTGAATCATGTCCCTGATACTGGAACCGAACTTCAACGAAGCCGGCAAGCGCTATTTCCGTGACTTTTCGCCGGGTGATGATTTTTACCAGGAACTGATCGACATGCACCGCGGCCTGAGTGACGAGCAAAGCGCGCAGGTGAATGCAAAGCTGATCCTGATCCTGTCCAACCACATTGGCGACTTGTCCGTACTGCGGGAAGCGATGGCACTGGCACGCAAGGGCGTCACCGCTACAGATTCAAGCGCCTGAACACGATACAAGCCGGAGGCACCATGCTGATCCAGAAAATCCACCACGTTGCATATCGCTGCAAGGATGCGAAAGAGACTGTCGACTGGTATACGAAGCATCTCGGCATGAAGTTCGTGCTGGCGATCGCTGAGAACGAAGTGCCATCGACCAAAGCCCCCGATCCGTACATGCATGTGTTCCTCGATGCGGGCGACGGCAATGTGCTGGCGTTCTTCGAATTGCCAACGCAACCGCCTATGGATCGCGATCGCAACACGCCGACCTGGGTGCAGCATCTCGCGATGAAGGTCGATTCGATCGAGACCCTGGTCGCGACCAAGCACCGGCTGGAAGCCGAAGGCATAGCTGTGATTGGTCCGACTGACCATACGATCTTCAAGAGCATCTACTTCTTCGATCCGAATGGCCATCGGCTGGAGCTGGCGGCCGACTGCGGTACGCCCGAGATGTACCGCAAGCTGGACGAAGTGAAGTGGGACATGCTGGAAGAATGGAGCAAGACCAAACAGGCGCCGAATCATGCAGCGTGGATGCATGACGGCAGCCTGGACCGCTGAGCTACCAGATACGAACGACGAAGCATGACGACACTGAACGAAACCCATGATCCATCGCTGATGAGCTGGGTCGACTCCGCGAACCAGACGGGCACGGACTTCCCGATTCAGAACCTGCCATTCGCGATATTCCGTCGCAAGGGCAAAACCGAGGCGTTTCGTGGTGGTGTCGCGATTGGCGATCATGTGCTGGACTTGGCTGCAGTCTCTGCTGCCGGCGTGCTGACCGGCGATGCGGCAGAGGCCGCTCACGCCGCCAGTGCCGACAAGCTGAATGCCTTGATGGCACTTGGCCAGCCGATGTGGAGCGTATTGCGTCTGGCGCTGTCACGCGCGCTACGTAGCGGATCAAAGGATGAAGGCAAATTGTCTGCCTGCCTCGTACCCATCGCAGCGGTTGAATATGCGTTGCCTGCGCAGATCGGCGACTACACCGACTTCTATACCTCGATTCATCACGCGACCAATATTGGCAAGCTGTTCCGCCCGGATAACCCGCTGCTCCCGAATTACAAATGGGTGCCGATCGGTTACCACGGAAGGGCGTCGAGCATTGGCATCTCCGGTCAGACCTTCAAGCGTCCGCAGGGCCAGCTGATGCCGCCAGGTGCCGAGCAACCGACGCTCGGTCCCAGCAAGCGGCTCGATATCGAGCTGGAACTGGGCATTTTCATCGGGCAAGGCAATGCAGTTGGCGAGCCGATTGCGATGGCCAATGCCGAGTCGCATGTGTTCGGCATCTGCCTGCTCAATGACTGGTCGGCGCGCGATATCCAGGGGTGGGAATACCAGCCCCTCGGTCCTTTCCTTGCAAAGAATTTTGCGACCACGATCTCGCCGTGGATCGTCACGTTAGAAGCGCTGGCGCCGTATCGGCTGCCATTCACGCGTCCCGACGGCGATCCGCAACCGCTGCCTTACCTCGACAGTGAACAGAACCGCGCCGCTGGTGTCTTCGACATTCAGCTGAGCGTCGAACTGCAGACGCGAACCATGCGTGCCGCGGGTCAGAGCGGACAACGGCTGTGCCAGACCAGCTACCGGCATGCGTACTGGACGCTAGCGCAAATGGTTGCGCACCACACGGTCAATGGCTGCAACCTTCAGCCCGGCGATTTATTCGGCAGTGGCACCATGTCTGGCCCGACGCTCGATCAGGCCGGCGCGCTGATCGAGCTCACTAGTGGCGGCAAGCATCCGATCGCGCTGTCGAATGGTGAGAAGCGTACTTTCCTTGAGGATGGCGATACGGTCACCTTATGTGGCTGGTGCGAGAAGCCGGGTGCGGCTCGCATCGGTTTTGGGGAATGTGCCGGTGTGGTGGCTGGCTGAAAAATTGTTGAGTGCATGAGTGCTGAACCCGGTTTGGCATGGCATCGAATACCGCGTTGATCGGTATTCGAATTCATAATCAGCGGTACTGACGAAAAGCGTTGCGAATGCAACGCTTTTCTTTTTTAGTGGATTGAATCAGTGTGTGCCAGACAGCTCGGCAGCCACAACTCACCCAATCACGCGTTGACTCGTTAACGTTTCGCCCGCCATGGAAGGCAGCTGTGGGAGCGCAATTGGTACGCGTCTTGTATCGACGTGGCTGGGACCGGCAAAGGGTCGTTGACCTGTTCCGGATAATCGACTGGATGATGCGTCTGCCTGATGCGCTGGAGACGAAGTTTCAGCAGGAACTCAAATTGATGGAGGAGGAGAAAACCATGCGTTTCGTATCGGCGATTGAAAAGTTCGCAATCGAAAAAGGGATGGAGGATGGAATTCAGAAAGGAATGCAGCAAGGAATTCAGCAGGGATTGCAGCAGGGATTGCAGCAGGGATTGCAGCAAGGGCGAGTCGAGGTAAGGCTAGATGTCCTTCGTCGGCTTCTTCAGCGTCGCTTTGGTCAATTACCCGCCTGGGCGGAATCCCGGCTGACGACTGCGACGGAAGCCGACCTCGAGGCGTGGACCGATGCCGCATTCGATGCCGAGAATCTGTCGGCTGTGTTGGGTACTCCCGGTCCCTGAGCCCACAACCATGGTCTGATCAAATCAGACATCCGCCTCGGCCAGCCGGTGGTCTGTGTCCGTCTCGGCCAGTAGGACGCAGGGATCGGCAGGGTTGCGCTCCATTCAGCGGATGGCGTACGCGGCCAGCTCTCGAATCGCCTGCCGCGATGATTTCAGCATCGCTGCCTGCAGGTGAAAATCATGCCAGCGCTCGCCATACACCTGCAGTGTGACCTGGTTACCGAAGCGCTTCGCATGTGCGGCCAGCCGTAGCGTATCCTGCAGCAGGATTTCCTGGTCGCCGACCTGCAGCAGCATCGGCGGGAAGTTGCTCAGGTCGGCTTCCAGCGGACGATGCGAGGCGGCATCCTTCGGGCATGCATACCAGCTCATTGCCTGTTGCAGCCATCCGCTGCGCAGCATGGGATCGATCGCTGCATTCTCCGTGATCGTCTGGTCCAGCCGGTCGATGTCGGCGACGGTCGAGATCAGCATCAGTTTGCCGGGTTGGCGCAGTCCCTTGTCACGCAAGGTCAGCGTCAGCGCCAGGGCCAGCGCGCCACCGGCGGAGTCGCCAGCGACAATGATGTTGCCCGCATCATGGCCGCGCGCGAGCAGGATCTGATAACAGTAAAGCGCATCGTCCAGCGCCGCCGGATACGGATGCTCGGGCGCGAGTCGATAATCCGGCACCCACACATCGCAACGCGAGGCCGCTGCCAGCCGGGTCGTGATCGCGCGATGCGATTGTGGGCTACCCAGGCAGAATGCGCCGCCATGCAAATACAGGATCACCTTGTCGCCATGACGTCCGGCAGGCTTCACGATCTCGACGGTCAGGTCGTTCAGCATCTGCTTGGTGCGTGTCACACCGATGCAGCCCGGCATCAGCGGGCCCAGCATGTTGACCACGAAGCGCTGCATGCGCGCCGACTGCGGCGGCCCGATCAGTGAGCGAAACACCAGCCTCAGAAAAACCCGCAGGAAGGCAGCCGTAGCCTGCTCGAGCAAAGAGCGTGACGGTGGCAGGTAATGCGCGAGTGCCTGCCCACTGCCTTCAAAGCCATCGACGGCGGCAACGCGTTCGAAGCGATACGCATCCAGGCTGGCAAAGCGTGCCAGCCAGCGATAACTGAAGGTGAATCCCGGCCAGTTGGTCGGGATGTTGCCCGACGCATCGCGATACCAGCTGCTGCATTTGGCCCAGATCGATGATGCAAGTCTTTGTCGTACCGAGCCCACGAAGTGGCGGTACACATCGTCCCTGACCTCGATGCAGTTCGCACTGACTTCCTTCGCTTCGCGCAGGCAGCGCAGCACATGCTGCACCTGCGATTCGAGCATGTAGATGATGGAGTTGTGGCCAAGGTTGGTGTTCGGCCCGTACAGCATGAAGAAGTTCGGAAACCCCGGCACCGTAATGCCGAGATAGGCGGACGCGCCCTGGCGCCAGGCGTCGTTCAGGTCGAGGCCATTGCGGCCGGTAATTCTCAGCGGTGTCAGGAATTCGGCGGCCGCGAAACCGGTGCCAAAGATCAGGGTGTCGGCCACATGAACGTGGCCATCGGTCGTCTGCACGCCGTCGACGGTGATGCGCGCAATCGGCGTGGTGTGCAGCGACACATTCGGTCTTGCCATCGTCGACAGGTAATCGCTTGACAGCAGGATGCGCTTGCAACCGATCTGGTGGCTGGGCGTCAGCTGGCGTCGCAGGCTTTCATCCTTCACCTGTGCATGCAGCATGCGGCGGAAAGGCCAGCCGACTGCCGGCACCATCAAGCCATGGAAGCGCGTGAAGGCCAGTGCGCGCGCTTCGTAGAACGCATAAAAGCGCGCACGCTCTACCAGCATCAGGGCTGGCAGCGTGCGAAAAAGGCGCTTCATCCATGATGCATACGGACGGTCATTGCGACGGATCAGATAGCTCGGGGTGCGCTGGAACACCGCAAGCGACGCCGCTTCTTTTGCGATCTCGGGCACGAATTGCGCAGCCGATGCGCCGGTGCCGATCACGGCCACCGAGCGTCCTGCGAGTGAGTGGCTGTGATCCCACTGCGCGGAATGAAAGGCTTTGCCGCGGAAGTCGGCCAGGCCTTCGATCGCCGGCAGTGCAGGGCGGTTCAGCAGGCCGGTCGCCGTAATCAGATGGCGCGCTTTGAGTTCGCCGCCATCGGCCAGCGTCGCTATCCATACACTGGCCGCTTCATCGAAGCGCGCAGCGCGCAGCTCGGTGTTGAGCCGCACATGCGGCATCACGCGGTATTTGTCGGCACAGTGCTGAAGATAGCGTTGAATTTCGGGCTGACCAGCAAAGGTGGTGCTCCAGTCGGGATTGGGTTCGAACGAGAACGAATACAGATGGGAAGGGACATCGCAGGCAGCGCCCGGATAGTCATTGTCGCGCCAGGTACCCCCGATGGCTGCTGCACGCTCGATGATGAGGAAGTTGCTGATGCCTTCGCGCAGCAGCATGATCGCCATGCCGATGCCGCCGAAACCGCTGCCGACAATCAGCGCGTCAAGGATGTCGGGATGCTTGTTGCCGTTGTTACTGTCATGCGTTGCCGCCATGCCTGTCTCCCCGGTCTTTTTCCGGGGATCATAGGGAATGCCGTCAGGGCTGTACAGGCAGGTTCCGTTGCGAAACCGCCTTTAATATGGGAAAGTTCTTGATTTGATAATCACGCAGCCCGTGCGTGCTGCATCGCCGAATGGCCGGTCTGTCCGTGCTGCCCGTGGTTTGCAGCGAGCTGGCTTCCCAGCTGTATCGCACGCAACTGGCGCTCCAGTTCGGTAATGCGTGAGCTGGCTGCAGCCAGTGTGCGCTCCATCAGCAGGCTGCGTTGCACCAGCAGGCAGGTGGCATCGGGCTGGCTGTCGAGTGTCGAATGGATCAGGTCATCGCCCTCGGGGTCGCGCTGCACGTCGCGGAACCAGGCCAGCTGCACCAGGAAATCCTCCAGCTGCTTCTTCTCTTTCGGGGTCATGCGATTGCCTCTTTGGTAACGCCGGCGGGCACGATGCCTTGCCGTCAGCGTACTTATACCGGGCAGCCGCAAGTTGTTACACCAGGGATACGATCCGTAACAATTTCGATGACGGTCGGGCCGGAGCCTCGGCTATCGCCAAAGGAAAGAGGTCGGGCCCATGTCTGGTCCGACCTCCGTGCTGCGACCGAATCTGTCGCTTAGCCCGCCATCCAGCCGGCAGCCTGCGTGGCGGCCCAGGTGTACAGCGGTATGCCGATCAGCAGGTTGATCGGGAAGGTCACGCCCAGCGGCAAGCCAAGGTAGAGTGAAGCATTCGCCTCCGGCACCGCCTGCCGCAGAGCAGCCGGCACCACGATGTAGGACGCGCTGGCCGACAGCACCATCAGCATCGCCGTGTCGGCAGCGGGCAGCCTGAACAGGCTGGCCAGCAGCAGCGCGAGGGTGGCGTGGACGAAGGGCGACAGCGCGGCATACGCGACCAGCAGCGGGGACTTGCCTTTCACTTCGCCGAGATTGCGCGCGACCATCAGGCCCATGTCGAGCAGGAAGAAGGCCAGCATGCCCTTGAACAGGTCAGCGGAGAAGGGTTTCATCACTGCCTTGCCGGCATCACCGCTGACGAAGCCGATCAACAGCGATGCGATCAGCAGCAGGTGGGTGCCATCGGTCAGCGAGTGCTTCAGCACCTGGCCGATCGACAGCGGTGACTTGTCCGGGCCACCCGTGGCGACCAGCGTGCCACCGGCTGTCACCTGCAGGTTGGCCGCCGGTGACAGCGCCGTCTTCTCGGCGCGGATCAGGTTGGCCAGCACGATGGCCACGATCAGCGCCGGCGATTCCATCAACACCATTGCGACCGCCATGTGGCCGCCCGCTGGCATATTGATGCTCTCGAGGTACTGCATCGCAGTCACGAAAGTCACCGCGCTGACCGACCCGTACGACGCAGCGACGGCGGCCGCATCGAAGCGCGACGCATGACGCTTCAGGAACTGGTAGCCCAGCACCGGCACCGTGAACGCCATCACCATGGCAATCGCCAGCGTTGCAGCGATGGCCGGCGACAGGCCCGAGGCCGACAGCGCAAATCCGCCCTTCAGGCCCAGCGCCATCAACAGGTACAGCGACAGGAATTTGGCGATGGCCTGTGGAATCTCGAGATTGGAGCGCAGCAGGCCGGCCGCCAGGCCGAAGACAAAGAACAGGATCGCAGGGTCGAGAAGGTTTTGCATGAGGTTCTCCAGAAGTTGACGCATGCTACCGGCATCAAGACATCAGGTAAAATCAATTATCAATAACGTATACATAGGTTTTAATCTATGAACCTGACTTTCCGCCAGCTGCGCCTGTTCGTTGCGCTCGCCGACACCGGCAGCGTCAGCGCGGCCGCGCGCGTGATGCATGTGACCCAACCGACCGCGTCGATGCAGCTGAAGGAAATCACGCAAGCCGTCGGCATGCCGGTGTATGAGGTGATACAGCGGCGCGTGCATCTGACCGATGCCGGCCGCGAGCTCGCGCGTACCGCGCGCGCGATCGCGGATGAATGGGAGACGCTGCAGCAGAAATTCGATGCGATGCGCGGCCTCACGCGTGGCCGGCTGAAAGTGGCGCTCGTCAGCACGGCCAAGTATTTCGTGCCGCGGCTGCTGGGTACCTTCTGCGCGCAGCACCCCGAGATCGAGATCTCGCTCGAGGTGCTCAATCGCGATGGCGTGGTCGCGCGTTTGCGCGACAACCTCGATGACCTGTACATCATGTCGACACCGCCAACTGACATCGAGCTCGACGACAAGATTTTCCTGCCCAATCCGCTGGTGCTGATTGCGCCGCCTTCCCACCCATTGGCCAAACGCCGCAAGCTCGCCATCGACAAGCTGGCCGGCGAGCGCTTCATCCTGCGCGAGCAAGGTTCGGGCACGCGGATGGCGGTGGACCGGCATCTGCGCAAGCTCAGGTTCCAGCCCAGCTTGCGGCTGGAACTGGGCAGCAATGAGGCGATCAAGCAGGCGGTCGCCGGCGGACTCGGTGTGTCGGTGCTGTCGCGCCACGCGCTCGAGGGCAAGGCCGAGAAAGATGTCGTCGTGCTGGATGTGCAGGACTTCCCGATCGAATCGCGCTGGCATGTGGTCTACCCGAAGGGCAAGCGGCTGTCGCCGATTGCCGCGGTGTTCCGCGAGCACCTGCTGCATGCAGCGTCCGGCTGGACCTGAGACGAAAATCGCCGCCGCCGGTGTCTGCTGATAAACTTCACGTCATGCGCAAACTGGTTGCCCTCCTGCTGATCTCGCTGCTGTCGCTGCAAGCCTCGTGGGCGGCGGCGGCCAGCTATTGCAGGCATGAGCAGGGCGCTGCCGCGCGTCACTTCGGCCATCATGAGCACCAGCATGGCCATCCATGGCAGAAGTCATCGGTGCAGCAGGGCGCACTGTCCGCTGGCGCCCTGGCGGGTGACGCCGGTCATGAAACGGCGGCCGCCGATGGCGTGGCTGCCGGCCTCGCCAATGCCGACCTTGATTGCAGCGTATGCCATGCGCATGCGCTATCCGGCATGCCATCGACATTGACGCCGTCGGTGCTCGATGTGCCCGAATTCTCCGGTGCCGTACTGATCCAGCACCCATTCCCCGCCGTACCCCAGCCGAGGCCCGAGCGCCCCAACTGGTCCGCCGCCTGAGCGGCTTTCCGCTGCTGATAATGATGGCCCGCGCTGCTGCGTGAGCCTGGCTGCCCTCGATGGTCGATGGCGCTCGCCACGGAGATACGGATGTTCAAGCAAGACCTGATGTCATTCCTGATGTTATTTGTTCGCCAGTCCGTCCGGTTCGGACGTCGTCGCACTGTGCCCGGCATTCCCGCGTACGTCACACGAATCGCGGCGGCCATCGCTGCCAGCCTGTTCATGCTGCCGGCCAGTGCCGTCGGGCTTCAGGAGCCAGGTACGCCGCTGACGCTGGAGCAGGCGCAGCGCCTCGCGCGCGAAGGCAATCCTGGATTGTCGGTGGCTCGCCGCGAGGTCGAAGCGACCGAAGGCCAAGTGCTGCAGGGTTCATTGCGACCCAATCCCGAGTTCGTGTTCCAGGCCGATGATGCGAGCCGGCTATCGCGTACCAGCAGCGCGCAGCTCGATGTGCCGGTCGAGACTGCGAACAAGCGCGCGGCTCGCGTCGATGCGGCCGAGCGCGGCCGCGATGTGGCTCAGGCCGAACTCGCTGATCGTACACAGCGGTTGCAAGCCATCGTGGCTGCCTCCTTCTTCGATGTGCTGGCTGCGCAGGAGCTGCTGCATGCGGCGCAGGACAGCCTGAACCTCGCGCGTCGCGCAACCGATATCGCCAGCAAGCGAGTCACCGCAGGCAAGGTGTCGCCGGTCGAAGAGACCAAGGCACGCGTCGCCGAGGCCAGTGCGCGCGTCGCACTTGCGCAGGCCGAGAGCGGCTTGCGGAATGCGCGTACTCGCCTGTCCAGCCTGTGGGGCAATCCGGTGCCGCAGTTCACGCTGGCCGAAGGCTCGGTCGACAGCCTGCCCGACCTGCCGGATGCGGCCATGCTTGAGCGCCGGCTGCCGGGTGCGCCGCTTTTGCTGCGTGCCGAGCAGGAGCTGCAACGCCGCAAGGCCGTGGTCGGCGTCGAGCAAAGCCGTACCGTGCCGGATTTCACCATCAGCGTCGGCATGAAGCGGCGCGAAGATACGGTGACGCGTGATCAGCTGCTGGTCGGGGTGTCGGTGCCACTGCCCGTGTTTAATCGTAACCAGGGCAACCTGCTGGAGGCACTGCGACGCGAAGACAAGGCACGCGACGAACTGCAGGCCGTACGCACCAGTGTCGCGTCCGACGCGCATCAGGCGCTGGAGAAGGTCCATGCGCGCCACCGCGAGGCGCAGCTACTGCAGCGCGATGTGCTGCCGGGTGCACGCAGCGCGTACGAAGCCGCGACCATCGGCTTCGAGAACGGCAAGTTTTCTTTCCTCGAACTGCTCGATGCGCAACGCACTCTTTTTTCGGCGACTGCGCAATACCTGGCTGCCGTCGCAGCCGTGCATGCGGCTCTGGGAGAGCTGGAAAGCATTCTTGGCCCGTTTGACGGCCGCTGAGCAAGGAAATCCATCCCATGAACAACGCGATGAATTCAGACATGAACCAGCACATGCACGCGGCCATGCCGCTCCGCAGCCGGCAGACGATCCCATTCCCGCAACAACAGCGTGGCGCCAGCCAGTTCAAGGCGATTGCGGCACTGCTGTTACTTGGCGTCGTGCTTGGCGCCGGCATCCTGATGATGGACAAGGGCCGCAGCGTCAAGGCCGGTGACGACGACGGCAATGATGCAGCACCTGCGAAATCTGCCGCGACGTCAACGACACAGCCGGCTGAACAAAAGGCGCCACGCATCGACCTTGGTGACGCACAGATCAAGACGGCCGGCATATCGGTCGAGGCCGCGGGTCCGGCGCGCATTGCCTCGACCGTGCAATTCCCCGGCGAGATCCTGCTGAATGACGATCGCACCGTGCATGTGGTGCCGCGTGTTGCCGGCATCGCCGAGAGCGTGCTGGTGTCGACTGGTCAGCAGGTCAAGCGCGGACAAGTGCTGGCCATCTTCTCCAGTCCGCTGATTTCCGAGCAGCGCAGTATGTTGCAGACGGCAGAGAAACGGCTCGAGCATGCGCAATCGGTCTACGATCGCGAGAAGCGTCTGTGGGAGCAGAAGATCACCGCCGAGCAGGATTATCTGCAGGCGCAGCATGCGGTACAGGAGGCGACCATCGACCTCGAGAATGCGAAGCAGAAGCTGGCCGCGCTCGGCGTATCCGGCAACGCCAACGTGAGTGGCAGGGGCCTGAACCGCTTCGAGCTGCGCGCACCGTATGACGGACTGGTGGTCGAGCGCAGCCTGTCCATCGGCGAAGCGGTGAAGGAAGACACACCGATCTTCACGATTGCCGACCTCGGCACCGTTTGGGCCGAGGCCGCGATACCGGCCAAGGACCTGCCACTGGTGCATGTCGGCGACAAGGTGACGATACGTGCGACCGCCTTTGATGCTCAGACCACCGGTACCGTCGCCTTCCTCGGCGCGCTGGTCGGCGAGCAAACCCGGATGGCGAAGGCACGCATCGTGGTCGAGAATCCCAAGGGCAGCTGGCGTCCAGGCCTGTTCGTGAATGTCGAGGTGAAGGCCCATGATGTCGACGTGCCGGTCGCCGTGCAGACCGATGCGCTGCAGACGCTGGGCACGCAGCAAGTGATCTTCGTGCGTGATGAAAAAGGCTTCGTCGCCCATCCGGTCACGCCGGGCCGCAGCGACGGCAAGCAGGTCGAAATCGCGCAGGGCCTGCCGCCCGGCACCCGCTATGCGGCGCGCAACAGCTATGTGATCAAGTCCGAGCTGGCCAAGCAGGCTACCGAAGACGGCTACTGATCGAGGACACCACGCCATGTTCGAAAGATTGATTCGGTTCTCGATCACGCAGCGGTTGCTGGTGATGTTCGCCGCGATCGCGCTGGCTGGCATCGGCAGCTACAGCTATCTGCGCCTGCCGATTGACGCGGTGCCCGATATCACCAATGTACAGGTGATGATCAATACCTACGCACCCGGCTATTCGCCGCTCGAGGCCGAGCAGCGCATCACCTACCCGGTCGAGACCGTGATGGCCGGCTTGCCGGGCCTGCAGCAGACACGCTCGCTGTCGCGCTACGGGCTGTCGCAGGTGACCGTGATCTTCGATGATGATGTCGACATCTTCTTCGCACGCCAGCTGGTCAACGAGCGCATCTCGCAGGCGCGCGACCGCCTGCCGCCGGGCCTGTCGCCCGAGCTCGGCCCGATCGCGACCGGCCTCGGCGAGATCTATCTGTGGACGGTGGAAGCCGACAAGGACGCGCGCAAGGTCGATGGTTCCGCGTACACCGATACCGACTTGCGCGAGATACAGGACTGGGTGGTCAAGCCACAGCTGCGCAATGTACCGGGCGTGACCGAGATCAACTCCATCGGCGGCTATGTGAAGGAGTACCAGGTCGCACCCAACCCCGACCGGCTGGCATCGGTCGGTGTGTCGATCGGCGAGCTGGTAGCCGCAGTCGACCGCAACAATCATAACGCCGGTGCCGGCTACATCGAAAAACGCGGCGAGCAATACCTGGTGCGCGTGCCGGGACAATTGCGCGCCGTGGAAGATATCCGCGATGTGATCGTGAAGAATGCCAATGGCGTGCCGGTGCGGGTGCGCGATGTGGCCGATGTCGAGATCGGCCGCGAGCTGCGCACCGGTGCGGCGACGGCGAACGGCAAGGAGGTGGTGCTGGGCACCGTGTTCATGCTGATGGGCCAGAACAGCCGCACCGTGTCGCAGGCGGTGGACAAGCGGATGAAGGACATCAACCGCAATCTGCCCAAGGGTGTGCGCGTGGTCACCGTGTATGACCGCACCAATCTGGTCGACAAGGCGATCGCGACCGTGCAGAAAAACCTGCTGGAAGGCGCGGTGCTGGTGATTGCGGTGCTGTTCTTCTTCCTCGGCAATCTGCGTGCGGCGCTGATCACGGCGGCTGTCATTCCGCTGGCGATGCTGTTCACGCTGACCGGCATGGTGAAATTCAATGTCAGCGCCAACCTGATGAGCCTGGGTGCGCTGGACTTCGGCATCATCGTCGATGGCGCGGTGGTGATTGTCGAGAACTGCATACGGCGACTGGCCGAAGCGCAGCATCGTGAAGGCCGCCTGCTGACCCGCGACGAACGCTTCGAGCAAGTGTTCGAGGCGGCGCGCGAGTCACGCCGTCCGCTGGTGTTCGGGCAGCTGATCATCATGGTGGTCTACCTGCCGATCTTTGCGCTGGCCGGCGTCGAAGCCAAGATGTTCCATCCTATGGCCTTCACCGTCGTGGCCGCATTGCTCGGTGCGATGCTGCTGTCGGTCACCTTCGTCCCGGCGGCGGTGGCCCTGTTCGTCAATGGCCGTGTCGAAGAAAAAGAGAACCTGCTGATGCGCGCGGCGCGCCGCTGGTACCTGCCGCTGTACGAGAAGGTCATGTCGGTGCAGGCGACTGTGCTGACTGCTGCTGTGGTGCTGGTGGTGCTGTGCGCGCTGCTGATGACCCGCCTCGGCACCGAGTTCGTGCCCAACCTGAACGAAGGCGATCTCGCGGTGCAGACCATACGCGCGCCGGGCGTGAGCCTGACGCAGGCGGTCGAGATGCAGAAGCTGATCGAGACCACACTGAAGGCGAAGTTTCCCGAGATCGATCGTGTGTTCACGCGCATCGGCACCGCCGAGATCGCAACCGATCCGATGCCGCCCAGCCTGTCCGATGGCTACATCATGCTCAAGCCCGTCGATGAATGGCCGAAGCCGCGCAAGACGCGCGACGAACTGCTGCAGGCTATCAGCGATACCGTGTGGCAGATCCCCGGCAACAACTATGATTTCTCGCAGCCGATTCAGCTGCGTTTCAATGAGCTCATCTCCGGTGTGCGCAGCGATGTCGCGGTCAAGGTATTTGGCGACGACATGGATCACATGAACCGGCTCGCCGATGAAATTGCCACACGCTTGCAGCGTGTGCCGGGGGCGTCGGAAGTGAAAGTCGAGCAGACCACCGGCCTGCCGGTACTGGCGGTGAATATCGATCGTCAGAAAGCCGCACGTTATGGTCTTAGCGTGATGGACATCCAGGATGTGGTCGCAGCGGCGGTGGGTGGCAGCAAGGCTGGCACCCTGTTCGAAGGCGATCGTCGCTTCGATATCGTGGTGCGTCTGCCGGAGACGCTGCGCGCTGACATCGACGCTATACGTCGCCTGCCGATCAACCTGCCGGCGGGAAGTCATGGCCGTGCCGGTTTCATCCAGCTGTCCGAAGTTGCGGACTTCCACTTGTCGCCCGGTCCGAACCAGGTCAGCCGCGAGAATGGCAAACGACGTGTGGTGGTGACAGCCAATGTGCGTGGCCGCGATGTCGGTTCCTTCGTTGCCGAAGCCGAGCAGCGTCTCGCCGATCTGCCGGTGCCGACCGGCTACTGGATCAGCTGGGGCGGCACCTTCGAGAACCTGCAATCGGCGTCGAAGCGCTTGCAACTGGTCGTCCCGGCTGCCTTGTTCCTGGTCTTTGTGCTGCTGTTTGCGATGTTCGGCAACCTGAAAGATGGCTTGCTGGTGTTTACCGGCATTCCCTTCGCGCTGACTGGCGGCGTGCTCGCGCTGTGGCTGCGCGACATACCCTTGTCGATCTCGGCGGCAGTCGGCTTCATTGCCTTGTCCGGTGTGTCTGTGCTGAACGGCCTGGTGCTGATCACCTTCATCCGCAAGCTCAGCGACGATGGCCATGCGCTGCTGGAGGCAGTGCGCGAGGGCACGCTGACCCGGCTGCGCCCGGTGCTGATGACGGCACTGGTCGCGTCGCTCGGTTTTCTGCCGATGGCGATTGCGACCGGTACCGGCGCCGAGGTGCAGAGGCCACTGGCCACCGTTGTCATCGGCGGCATCCTGTCGTCGACGGTACTGACGCTGCTGGTGTTGCCGCTGCTGTACTACCTCGTACATCGTGGCCCGCAGCATGGTCGGGTATTCGGCAGGGGCGGGGTGCACGCGGAGTAAACTGTGCTGCATGAAACTCGCGCTGCTATCCGACCTGCATGCCAATCTGCCCGCGCTCGATGCGTGCATCGCGCATGCACGGGCGCAGGGCGCGACCGATTTCGCGATCCTCGGCGACATCGTCGGCTACGGCCCGCATCCTTCCGAGGTGGTCGAGCGCTGTCGTGAGCTGCAGCATGAGGGCGCGATTGTCCTGCGCGGCAATCATGATTTGCTGCCGGTGAATCCGGTGCTGACCGGCTCGACCTGGGGCGACATGACCGCCGCATGGACCTTCAGGCACATCGACGATGTGCAGCGCGAGTGGCTCGCACAACTTCCGCTGACAGCAACGCGAGGCAGCGTGTTCCTCGTGCATGCAACCGCCGAGGCGCCGGACAAATGGCACTATGTGCTCGACGAGCGACTCGCGTCACGTAGCCTCGACGCTGCCAGCAAGGATGCGGCCATCCGCTACGTGTTCGGCGGCCATGTGCATCAGCAGACGCTGTATTACCGTGGTACCGGCCGCCAGCTGATGCCATTCAAGCCGCGCGCCGGTGTGGCGATCCCGGTCGGGCCGCACCGGCACTGGTTGGCGACCGTCGGTTCTTGCGGCCAGCCGCGTGACGGTGACACGCGCGCCAATTACGCATTGCTGGATCTGTCTGCCAATGTGCTGACCTTTCACCGCGTGTCCTACGATCATTTGTCCGTGGTGCGCGACCTGCGTAGCGCCGGCCTGCCCGAAGTGCTGGCCTCCCGACTGGAGAGCGGACGATGACGATGCCAGTCGAGGGCGACGAGCTCGACGGCTTCCGCATCGGCACCCGCATCCATGCGGGCGCGATGGCGCGCATCTATGAAGTCAGCTATGCGGATGGCCGCGAACCGCCATTTCCTATGGTGATGAAAGTGCCGCTGATGCGCGAGGGCGATGGCAGCGAGAACATCGTCAGCTTCGAGGTTGAGCACCAGATCCTTCAAGTGTTGCACGGCGCGCATGTGCCGCGATTTGTCGCCGCTGGTGACCTGCATCGCTTGCCTTACCTGGTAATGGAGCATGTGCACGGCATCACGCTCGATGCGTGGATGCAGAGCTTCACGCAGGCGCGCGAGCCGATTCCGGTCGATGCCATCGTTCGCCTCGGCGCCGGCCTTGCGCAGGCGGTGCACAGCCTGCATCAGCAGAATGTTTGCCACCTCGATCTGAAGCCGGCGAATGTGATGGTGGCCGACATCGGCGTCGATGGTGAACGCATCGTGCTGCTGGACTTTGGCCTGTCCTGCCATGCGGATTATCCGGATCTGCTCGCCGAAGAATTCCGCAAGGCGGTCGGTTCGCCGACCTGGATCGCGCCGGAACAAGTGGTCGGTGTGCGCGGTGACTTGCGCTCCGATATTTTCGCGATCGGCGTGATGCTGTATGAAATGGCAACCGGAGAGACACCGTTCGGCTCACCCACCACCACCGGTGGCCTGCGGCAGCGACTATGGGCCAGCCCCAAGCCACCGCGCGCATGGCGGGCCGATCTGCCCGAGTGGTTGCAGGAAGTGATTCTGCGTTGTCTGGAGCCGCAGGCCAGCCAGCGTTATCCGTCGGCAGCGCACCTGATGTTCGACCTGCGCAATCCGGGGCAGGTGACCATCACCGAGCGCGGGCTGCGTATCCAGGGCAAGGGCTTCTGGTGGCATTTCAAGCGCTGGGTGCGCGCGGCGGGCATGCAGTACGAGCCCAGCCCGTTGCCTTCGCAGCAGATTTCGGAAGTGCCGATCGTGATGGTTGCGGAGCCGAACTACGATGTCAGCGACGTGGCGATGTATGTGCTGCGGCAGGCGACGGCGCGCTCGCTGGGCACGCGCCCCGGCGCGCAGCTGGCGGTGGTCACGGTGGTCAACACGGGTCTTTTTGCCGGCAGCGAGCACAAGGACAAGAGTGAAACCTGGCTGCAGCGCCAGCACCTGGCTGGCTTCCGGAAGTGGGCCGATGGCCTCGATCTGTCAGGCCATCAGGTGTCTTACCACGTGATCGAATCGAATGATGTCGCACAGGCGCTGCTGCGCTATGCCGAAGGCAATAACGTCAGCCTGATCATCATGGGGGCCGCCACGCACGGATTGTCGATGCAGCGTTTCGTGACGACTGTGCCGATCAAGGTGGCGATGCATGCGCCATGCACGGTGGTACTGGTGAAAGAGCCGATGCCGTTCGAGCAGCTCGCGGCGAGTATCGAGGACGAGGAAGCAGCGGAAGCCTGAACGGCTTCCGGAGGCAAAAGCTCAGGCGGCTTCGGTGGCAGCCGAGGCCTCGTCAGCCTGCGGTGCGCTTGCTTCGGGGGCAGCTTCAGTGACTGCTGCGCCGGCATTGGCCAGTGCGGCCGGCGTGTCTTCGGCGCGCGAAGGCACGAAGCGGCGCGCTTGCAGCGAACGTGCCGTTTTTTCGCCCAGCTCGGTCAGCGTGAAGATGCCGCGCATCGGACGCAGGTAGCCCATGCGGATCAGGCTGTCGAGCTGGCGCTCGCGACCCGCGGGGTCGCGCACCACGTCCTGTGTTTCGTACAGGTCGACAATCAACTGTATGTCTGCAACCGACAAGACGTGCATGTCATCCTCCGTTGCGCATGATGAGTTCGAACCTTCGATGCAAAATTTGAAACGACGTGTAATACAGC
>JACCDX010484878.1_pt1 | contig 19479 bp, 14 predicted proteins | sample 7449681 | NCBI WGS metagenome assembly JACCDX01 (sample SAMN15323450, study PRJNA562643) | freshwater metagenome | isolation source: river surface water | place: USA:Blue River Watershed | collected 2017-08-18
AATCCGTGGGGAAGCTAAACCCCAAGATTCAACGTGAAGAACGCAGTGGACTTTAAAGGAGAACCACCATGTCCGTGATTAACACCAACCTCAACGCGCTGGTTTCGCAAGAGTCCTCGCGTGCTTCAGGCCTGAAGCTGTCGCAGTCGATGGAACGCCTGTCGACCGGCAAGCGCATCAACTCGGCCAAAGACGACGCCGCCGGCCTCGCCATCACCAACCGCATGACCTCGCAGGTCCGCGGCATCCAGATGGCTGTCAAGAACTCGAATGATGCGATCTCGATGACCCAGACCGCCGAAGGCGCGTATGGTCAGGTCAACGACATCCTGCAGCGTATGCGTGAACTGGCTGTGCAGGCTTCGACCGGTACCGTCAGCAATGGCGACCGTTCGTCGCTGCAGCTGGAAGTGGATCAGCTCAAGCAAGAGATCGACCACATCGCCAAGACCACTAACTTCAACAACATCAACCTGCTGGATGGCACCGCGAAAAAGGTCGTCATCCAGACCGGCGCCAACCAGGCAGACAAGATCGAGATGGGCTTTGATTCGGTCAAGGCCAACCACCTGGGTTCGGACATCCAGCCGTCAGTAACTTCGCTGGGCGGCGCGGTCGCAGATCGTGGCACGCTGGCGCTGGGCGACATTACTATTAACGGCGTGGCGATCGGCGTGTCGTTCGCAGAAGACGACACTCTGTCAAGCGCAAGCAATGCTTCGAGCGCGATTGCCAAGGCGGTTGCCATCAACCGCGCATCGGCCGACACCGGTGTGATCGCCAAGGTGTCCGGTACTACCGTGTCCGGAACCGCGATGACCGGTGCCTCGACGACTGGTACGATCGTAATCAACGGATATACGACTGCATCGGTAGCAACTACCACCGACACTGCGCTGAGCCGCAAGCTGGTGACTGACGCTATCAACGCCATCTCGACCGCTACCGGAGTCGTGGCAACCAACACCGACAGCGACAACGGCGGCGTGGTTCTGACCGCGAAAGATGGCCGTAACGTCGTCGTGTCCTTCGGTGGTACCACCACCGCAGCCGCATCGGGCGTGACCGCAGCGGGTACCTATGTGGGCAGCTTCGACCTGTACTCGAAAGACGGCTCCGCCGTAAACGTCGGCACCCGCGAAGGCGCCCAGGTTGGCGTCGCCAACAAGGCCGGCCTGCGCATCGGCACCTATGCCGGCGGCTCCGCGCAGACTGTGACGACTTCCCGCGCTACCGCTCAGGGCGACCAGACGGAAACCACCTCGACCTCGGGTACCCTGAATGGCCATACGCTGGTCATCAACGGTATCGCGATCGGCGGTGCTGTCGGTACCGACGATACTGCGTCGTACCAGACCAGCGATACCTCGAAAGTCGGTAGCCAGCGTGCACAGAGCGCGATCGCTATCGCAGCTGCGATCAACAAGCAGACCGAACGTACCGGTGTGACCGCGAAAGCTCAGGCCAACGTGATCCGTGGCGAATCGTTCACCGCAGGTGCAACGACCGCAAACGTGCTGCTGAACGGCGTGACCATCACGGCCGATACCAGCGACCTGCAGAACGTGATCGATGCGTTCAACGAGAAGTCGGGCCAAACCGGTGTCATCGCTTCGCGCTTCGGCGACGCTCTGGAACTGCGTGCCGAAGACGGCCGCAACATCTCGATCGGTTCGACCTTCCAGTCGTCGGCGGCCAACCTCGGTTTGGATGGCATCACCCTGAACGGTAACTCGTCGGCCTCGGCAACGACTTACTACGCGACTGTCCAGCTGTCTTCGGATGAGGCTTTCACCGTGGAGAGCGGTTACGAGGGCATCACCAACTTCGAACGCCTCGGCTTCCGCCGCGGTACGTTTGGTGGCGCACAGGGCGACAAGGTCTCGGAAATCGATATCAGCACGCAGCAGGGTGCGAATGATGCGATCCGTGCGATCGATGCCGCGATCAATCAGGTGTCTGCCGCACAGGCGAAGTCCGGTGCTCTGAACAACCGACTGGATGCGATCGTCAACAACTTGTCGGAAGGTCTGCAGAACATGTCGGCATCTCGTAGCCGTATCCTGGATACCGACTACGCGACGGAAACAACCGAGCTGGCAAAGCAGCAGATCATCCAGCAGGCCGCAACCGCGATGCTCGCACAGGCCAACCAGGGCGCCCAGGGCGTGCTGGCCCTGCTCAAGTAATCGAGCGAGTCTCACCACTGAAAGCCGGGGTAGCAATACCCCGGCTTTTTTCATTGCGCGGTAGATCCGTTGATGACAGGCCGCGGCTCGAGCCGGTACCGGCCGCGATTGGTGGATAATCTGGTACGTGCGCTCGAAGCGACGCTGTATGCCGGTTGCCGGCGAATGATCTGTAGAGGAGACCGTTCTTGTTTGATCCAGCAGCCATCCGGGCCATCCCCGGCATGATCGAGCCTGTCGAACAACAGACCTTGTATGGCCTGAGCGCGCAGCTGGCGTTGCGGCCGACAGATCAGATCGTCGAATTCGGCAGCTTCTTTGGCCGCAGCACGGCATGTCTGGCGCAGGGATTGGCGGCCAATCGGCAACGCACGCCGGGCAATCGCATCCATGCGTATGACAGCTTTGGTTGCGCCGATGGCGACGGCTTCGCGCTGCATGTGCGCTCGTTTGCCGAGAATGGCGGCGTACCGCACTTGCTCCGGACTGATCTGGATCGCGTGGATTTCATGCCGGTCTTCGAGCATTATCTGGCGGGGGCGGTGCGTGACGGGTTGGTGCGTCCTGTCCGAGCCGAGCTGCGCGACTCCGAGCCAGCCGACATTCGTCAAATCGTGCTGATGCACATCGACAGTCCCAAGTTCTATCAGGAGCTGCGCGTACTGATCGAGCGCTTTTTCCCGCTGCTGCGCGATGGCGCCATCGTCATCTTCCAGGACTATTTCTATCACTGGTCCGCGACCCTGATTGCCGCCGTAGAGGCGATGCGCCAGCTCGGTGTGCTGGACTACCGGCTGTCAGCAGCTTCTTCTCTGGTGACCCAGACTGCGCGCCTGATGCCAGCAGATCTGCCGGCTGTGCTGGACCAGCAGCTGTCCGATCCTGCGCGCGTACATGCGCTGATCCTGGACGCGATCAGCGCCTCCCGACAGATACAGGTGGACAGGCCCGAAGTATTCATCCCGCGCTTGTGGCTGGCTGCGTATCAGCATCTGTGGTCGCACGGTCAGGCTGCAGAAGCGACAGATCTGATCAGCCAGTACTTTGGCGGCGGCGGCAAACTTATCCAGCCAGTGCTGGATGATTATCTGGAGATGATGCGTGCAGGTTTCTCGATGCGCGAGCTGTATGAACGAGATCACGCATGATGTCATCTTCCTTGTCGCCAGATGACCGAGCTCTGATCCGTTCCGGCCCGATGCCGCAGGCCGAGGCCTTGCTGGTCTCGCTGCTGCGTGATGGGCAGCTGGACCGGCAGGCGCTGGGCGAGCTGGCGTTGGACCTGTTCGAGGCCGCTCGTTATGGCCTGGCAACGATCCTGTTCGCGCACTGGGCCGAACTGGAACCTGCGAATCCCGAGCACTGGAGCAATCTTGGCCTCTGTCTGTTCCGGCAGAATCAGGCAGAGCAGGCGCGGCAGGTCATCGAGTATGCACTCGAGCTGAATCCTGAGTTCTTTGCAGCGCTCAGCAACCTGTGTGATGTCTACCGCGAGCTCGGGCAGACTGATGCGCAGCTGGACTGTGCCGAGCGCTGCGCCCGTCTGCAGCCCGAATCGGCGCTGGCACACAACAATCTTGGATCGGCACTGTGGCAAGCCGGGCGTATCGACGAGGCACGCTCAGCATTCGAGCACAGCCTGCGGCTGGTACCGGACTATTTCGAAGCGCAATTCAATATCGCACGGCTGGATTCGGACAGCGGCGATCATGCATCGGCCCTGGCGTTTTACGAACAGACTCTGCGCAATGATGCGCTCGACCCTCGACAGCGAGAAGTCGTCGAACACCATCTGAGTTTCGAGTACCTGCACGCCGGCCGGCTGGCCGAAGGGTGGGAGTTGTATGAACGCGGTTTCTCCCCCTTGGTGCCGCCGTCACTGGCGCGTCGGCCGGATCGACAATTCACGGTACCGCGCTGGGATGGTCGATCACTGTCAGCAGGACAAACCTTGCTGCTATGGCGCGAGCAGGGTATCGGTGATGAACTGCGATTCCTGAGCTTGTTGCCCCTGCTGGAGGTCGGGCAAGGTAGCGTGATCATTGAGACGGATCGCCGACTGGTCGATCCGCTGCAGCGATCCTTCCCTCAATTTCTGGTGCGCACATATCAGGCACAGGCCGATGTCGGTAACTCAGTTCCTGTCGCAGACTTTGATTGTCATTTGCCAATTGGATCGCTACCACGCCTGCTTATGCGATCGCGTTCGATCTACCCGAAGCTGGGCGGCTATCTGCAAGCATCGCCATGGCAAAGTGGTCGATTCGCCCAGCGGCTTGCGTCGCACGAAGGCAAGCGGCTGATCGGTATCTGCTGGCGCAGCCACAAGCTGTCCGCCACGCGTAACCGCAAGTACACCAACCTGGCTGATTGGGCCACGGTACTGTCCTTGCCGGGTATTGCGTTTGTCAATCTGCAGTATGGCGACTGCGAAGACGAGTTGACGCACATTGAAAAGCAACTTGGGATCACCATCCTGCGTTGGCAGGACGTCGATCTGAAGGATGACATCGAAGCTGTGCTGGGCCTCATGCAGAACCTCGATCTCGTGATTTCGCCATCGACGGCAGTGATGCCCATGGCGGGTGCGCTAGGGGTACCTGCACTCTATGCAGGTCAAGCAAACTGGATGTTGCTGGGTGAGCGAGAACACTACCCTTGGTTTTCGTCTGTCAGCATGCTGCTGGCAGACGATGGACAATCCGTATCCTCGGTACTTGGCCTGGTGCCAGAACGAATACAGGCAATGTTTGCAGACTGATGCTGACCGCTGCCTTTTGGGGCTTCGGATAGAGTACTTACTGGTTCGTGTGCTCGACTAGATGCTTTGGTACGATCATGCCGATCGTGCAGCCTTCACTGAGACCATGCAGCTGCATCAGTGAGCGCGAAGGTGCGTAGGCCAGGTAGTGAGTATTGTGCAGCGAATTCATCAGATGGATGGCATTGATCACGCCTTTTTCCGTGCCTTCGAAATCGTCAAGCAAGATCACGGTGTCCGGCCCAAGAACCGATGACAGCAGTGGAAAATCCTCATTTTGCAGTCTGCCATCCAGCAACAGAACGTCGCACTTCCGTTTCTCGGCAACCATGGCCGAGAACATATCAGTCGATGATTGCATCGGGTACTGGCGCACACGAGTTTGCGTCGCAAAATCCAGATTGATCTTGTTCGAGAAGTCACACGTATCGATCAGGCCACCTCCCTGATGCACGAGATCCATCGCGCAAGCCATGGCGAAAGTCGATTTGCCGATGAAAGTACCGACCTCAGCGACAGTTTTTGGCTTGAAGTACAGGCATGCAGAAAACAATGCCCAGATGGCTCCTGTACCGATAGAGCCAGTGTTGTAGGCGGCTTGTGATCTCAGTTCATCTAGTGCTACCGATTTCTGGAACAGTTCGCCTCGCAAGTTGACGGCATGGACCGCAGCATTCTCGAAGATGGCGCCCCATGCAATGTCAGTGAAACGAGTACGGTTGATACGAATTTTTTCCATGGTCTTTGGCAGTAAGGTCACACATACAGATCAGTCATTGAACAAGCTGTGCCAGCTATCCAGGCTAGGGGGACGGTACCGATGTACAGCTTGGCGCCAAGCTGCGCCGAGCTGGTGCCGAAGCTCAGGCTGTCGGACCAGTTGCGCAACTCGCTCCCGTAGTTGTGCTGGTGTACGGCAAAAGCTGGTTTGCAGGATCGGGTCCTGGCCTTCAGCGATGCATCGGATGAATCCATAAATGCCGAACCGTATGCTTTCCTCGGTTTCCAGCACCAGATAGGGCAAGCCTGCCTCGAGGGCGAGCAGAGTCATTTCACCGCCTCCCCAGGGGAATGCCTCCAGATAAATCGAGAAACGGGAAATTGCACTGACTGGATCGACCCAGCCGAGTGCATGGCTGCGGGGATGCTCGCGTATGAACGGTGGCAACACAGTAACCTTATCCGGATGCCCAGTATACAAATAGGCCAGCGTCGGATGGTCTTTCAGCAGATCTGCAATAAAGCGGTTGTAGTCTGCATTGCTGAGCTTCTCCGGTCGAGAAATCGATCCGATCGTCAGCGGAGTGGAAACCTGTCGCACCGCCGGTAGCGTCTGCTTGGCCAGTTGAAGATCAAGGATCGGAAGCTGTTCGAAGTCACAGCCATGAATCCGGTAATACGGCTCCCCACTGCGGTAGCCACCGGCCCAACGGCTTATCCTTCCTGCATGCAGCGGGTAATATTTCATTTGCACGAATTTCTGGTTTGCGTGCGGCACAAACAGCGACATCCAGAAAGCCATGAAAAATATAGTCGGGTAGATGATGCCCTGTGCTTGCCGCTCATGGGCAATGCGATGCAATCGTGACGCCGCTTGCTGGTAACTCGTGGATCGCAGAAAATGAATTCCCTCAGCTGGCAGTTGATATAGCTGACAGGCGTGCGCGCGTCGATCAGGCTCACCAAACAGGTAAACGATCTCGATATCGACGTTGATCTGATGCGCACGCAACCAGGCGACATTACGCGCCAGTTGGGTCTCGTGTGCTAGGCCTGAGTAATTGTGGTGAACGATCAGGAAGCGTCGGCTTTCGCCGGTGGCAGGCATTTGCGACGGCGCGAGCCGCTCCATGTGACGGGTCAAGTTCTGGCGAATTGCCAGGGTATCCTCCTGCCATCGATCCCAGTAGCGAACGTCTTCGGTTTTTTTGACAAGTTCGTTGTAGTGAAACTGGTCAAGTGCAATCGCGCGCTCGAAATCACCATTGTTGACAGCCGCTGTCCAGTTATCCAGCGCGACGCGATGCAGGGTATCCTGATCTCGGAACTTCAGGTTCTGGGTCATCAGGCTGCCTTCTGCGCCAAAGCTGGCGGGCTTGTCGAAATCTCGGCTCCAGTCGCGGTAACGGCGACCCTGCAGCGCAGCAAGTCATTCAGCGCAGGCCGCGCGTGGAGCATGTCTGTCAGTTGGCGGAATCGCAAGGTGACAACTGCAGCCTTTTCTTTCCAGCCGGCGTCAAAGGCATGGTTTCTTGGCAGAGCCTCTGTTACTGACATTACGCAAGGGGCAATTTCTGGCGCAATTTCAACGCCATCAAAGTAGCCGGCGCGATCCGGAAATACGCAGTGTCGTGCGACAAAATCACCAATCGGATGTGCCGGTGCAAGGTCGAGCGCCAGACCGGCAGAACACCGAATGAATTGCTCGGCATGACGAATACCCGTTACCGCCTCTACAACCTCGCTGTAGAGATCACCTGAGCAGCGACGTGTGTACTCCAGGATGATGTATTCCCCGCGGCCGTACAGGAACTGGCAATGCAACACGCCATTCACCAATTTCAGGTGACGTGCGAGCTTTTCTGTTTGAAAGCGCAGGTCAGACAACACCTGCAGCGGCACCGAGGCAATACTGGTTGATGTCGATACCAGGTAGGGGGTAGGGTGGCAATACTCATTGTCGGCGTAATCAAATACGACCTTGCCATCTTCAATGATTGTCGAATAGCTGTGCAGCGAGCCCTCAAAATATTCTTCGACCACGAGTACGCCTTGTTTGGACAGCTTGCGTGCTTCTGCAATGGCATTCTGCAGTCCGGCGGGCGTATCGACGACAGAGATACCTTTGCCGCCGGTCAGGTCGACTGGCTTGATGACCAGCGGATAGCGTAGTGCGGCTTCGGAAGGAATTTCGCATTTTCCCGGTGCCAGCGTGACGAATCTCGTTACAGGCAGCCCGATATCACTTGCCAGAGGCTTGAAGCGGTGCTTGTGATGCAGGGCTTCGGCCGTATCCAACGGATCGAAGCCGGGCAGACCGAGTGTCTCGGCGACTTTGCATGCGGACAGGTAGGCATAATCATTTGCAGCCGACACGACGAAATCGCAGGCTGCTTGCCTCGCAATGTCGGTCATCTGCTCGGCGTTCGAGAAATCGCCGGCGATATAGCGGTCAGCCAGCGCATGACCCGGATGATCGGGTCGATTACCAGAGGTGAATACTGTCAGACCCAGCCTTCGCGCTGCGCGTATCAATGGCAATTCGCTGTGGCCACCGCCCAGTACCAGCACCCGCTTGTTCGTCATCGCTCATCTCCTGCGGTAAAGCGTATGCAGACAGACTTGACGTTGCTGTACGAGGACAGTGTGTCGATGCTTTTTTCCTTCCCGACGCCCGAATCCTTGATGCCGCCGAAGGGTATCTGGTTGCCATCTTCACCATAAGAGTTCACATGGACCGTGCCAGTCTCGAGACGCGCGCTGACGGATATAGCTTCGTCGAGGTCATCGGTCCAGACCGCAGCCGCCAGGCCGAAGCTGGATTCGTTCGCGCGCCGAAGGGCTTCGTCCATGCTGTTTACTCGGTTAACGATCAACACCGGACCGAACAGCTCCTGTTGTGCGAGTGGATCATGTTCCGGAATATCAGTGAAGATCGTGGGATGGATGCAGTGGTCGGGATCGACCGCCATGGCATTCAGTGTCGGTCGATGTCCCCGGGCAGCAGCCTCGGCGATGGCCCTGTTGACACGTTGAACTGCATCGCGATGAATCATGTAGCCGACATCGGTTTCACCCGTCAGCGGATGCGAAGGTGCATATTGTGCAGCCTCGGCCTTCAGGCGCTCCATAAACCGATCGAATGCAGCACTATGAATATAAGCCCGTGTCGGTGCAGAGCAAATCTGGCCCTGATTGTAGAACGCATTTTTAGCAAGGCAGGCAGCCGCGTCATCGATCTTGCGACTGAGGTGGGATACCAGGAAGCCACTCTTGCCGCCACATTCAAGGCTGATGCGCTTCAATCGATCGCGCGAGGCCTCGGAAGCAATCCATTTACCGGTGGCTGAAGAGCCGGTAAAGCTTATACCGGCGATGCCCGGCTCGCGGACCAGCAGGGCGCCGGTCGATCCATCACCAGTCAACAGTTGCAGCTGACCCGCAGGCAGGCCGGCTTTTTGCGCCAGCCTGACGGCCAGTGTCAGCGAGTGAAAGGCATGTTCGGAGGGCTTCACTATGACTGCATTCCCGCACAGCAGGGCCGGTGCCACCTTCCAGATGAAGACCACCAGCGGATCATTCCATGGCACGATTGCCGCAACGACACCCAGAGGCTCACGGCGCATGACAGTCAGGTAGCGGGGTACATGCCCTTCGGATAATGAGCGATCCTCAGTCTTGTCGGCAAGCTCGGCGAACCAGCGCAGCGCCTCGATTCCTTTGGGGATCGAATGCTGTTGGAAGTTATTCAGCGAACGTCCCGTCTGTACACAATCCATCAAGGCGAGATCATCGGCCGCGTCTTCGAGCAGGTCGGCCCAGCGCAGCAGCACGTCCTTGCGCTCGAGCCGGTCTGCATTGCGCCAGGCGCCATCACGATGTGCGGTCTGTGCAGCGGCAACCGCATGACTGACTTCGCCTGCGCCGCAAATTCGCTGCGGCGGCAATGGCATGCCGATTGGGGATGTGAACTGGCGGGTCGGCACATGGCTGAAATCTTCCATTCCTTCGATCAGTGGAAGGCCATGTTCCTGCAGCAGCGCTGCTGCGCGCACCAGGATATCCATGCGTCAGATGAAGAAGTCGAAATCGTCGCAGGGTAGCGGGAATCCGCCCTTCAGCCATCGCTCGATGGTCTGATTGGATTCGTGACGGATACAGTGCATCGTACAGTCGCGAGAAGGGTCAAGGTTTCCGATAACTTTCGCCCGCTGCGAGCCATGCCACATCTGGTCGAAGCTCTGGTGTTGTATGTCGCCGATTTTCTTGTGCTCGGCGCCGCGGAAATACGGGCAAACGTAGACACCAGATGGCGTGATCAGAGTCCGTACCTGTGCCACTGCGCACCGTTGGTATTCCTTGGGCTCCAGATTGGACTCTCCATGCAAGGCAGCCCATAGCTTGGTCGCCTCCAGAACCTTGAAATCATCGGTCTCGAGTTCCTTGGCCATGGCCACTTGCTCATCGACGATACGGGTCAGTTCAGCTGGCTGGATGATTGCGTAGTGATTGATGTCATACATGGGCTTGACTTCAAAGTAATCGCAGCCGATGTCGCGGGCCAGCTTTGCAGCCGAAAAAATCTCATGCACATTGGTCTGGATATGTTTTACATGATCCAGTGATCCACCTTTGATGGGAATGCCCTTGAAGCCAAAATTGCCTTCGTTGAAGATCATGAAGGAATAGCCCAGCTTTCCCCGCTTGATACGCGCGTAGGCTTCCATGTTCCTGATCGCAGTCGAGAACAATGATTTTCCAACTTTTGATGGACGAATTCGGTTGAAGGTCTCATTGGTTCCTGCATCCATCGATACGCGAACCCAGGACGCATACTCTGCAGTCAGGTCGAGGTATTTTTTCAGGTAGAGGCCATTGGTCGTTATGCCGATCTTTACGTCGGCCTCGCCAAGCTTGCGGATCACGCCGCCTATGGCCGGATGCATCATGGGTTCGCCGCCGCCAATCAGAATCACAGCACCGACGCCGGCGTCGATCATCTCGTCAGTAAGCGCCAGCAGCCGCTCGGACGGGATCTCGTCCTGATTCAGCAAGGTACCGCTGATGCAGTCCGGGCAGGCCAGGTTGCACATACTGGTCGGATCGAGCTCCACTACGAATGGCGAGCGACTAGACTGCTTCCAGTCGACTGATTTCAGATACCCTATGACGCTGCGCTGCTCAAGTTTGCTGCGCAAATCCAGGGTCTTTTCCAGATGCTTGCTTTCCGTGCGAACGCTATCGACGATCGGGAAGATCGAGTAGTGATGTTCGCTGTGTGTGATATTCAGGTCTTCCATGTTTTTACCTGTCTTGTCAGCCGCCGTCAGTACGACGGCAGGTCATCATGGTCAGTGCTGCTCAGCCAATGCCGCCGGTGCAGCGAAATGGGGCGAAGGTCTGCCAACTTCACTCAGGACGGCGTCAATGACCCGTATCTGCCTCTCCTTGTCCAGTCCCAGCCACATCGGCAGGCGAATCAGGTTGGCAGCAATGTAGTCCGTCACCGGCAGGTGGGCGACTGGCTTGCCGAGTCGCCGGCCAAACGGCGCCGAGTGCAGTGGCACATAGTGAAATACGCTGTGTATGCCTTTGGCACCAAGATTGGCGATGATGTCATCGCGACTGCGTGCGGTCTGGTTGATCACGTAGTACATATGAGCGTTATGCTCACAGTCGTTCGGTATTGTCGGTGTTGCGATCAGAGGCCGCGCGGCGGACAAGTGCTCGTCATAGTGTGTCCACAGCGATAGTCGCTGTTCAGTAATGCGGCGCGCTTCTTCCATTTGTGCCCAAAGGAACGCAGCGACCACTTCACCGGGCAGGAAAGACGAACCAACATCGGTCCATGTGTATTTGTCCACTTCGCCACGAACGAATTTGCTTCGATTCGTGCCTTTCTCGCGGATGATTTCGGCTCGCTCCACCAGTTCTGCGCGGTTGATCAGCAGAGCGCCACCTTCACCGCTGATGATGTTCTTGGTTTCGTGGAAGCTGTAGCAGCCGAGATCGCCTATAGTGCCGAGTTGACGTCCCTTGTAGGTCGCCATGCAGCCCTGAGCGGCGTCTTCGATCACATACAGCCCGTGCCGCTTCGCGATGTCCATGATCGCGTCCATCTCGCAGGCGACGCCAGCGTAATGGACAGGGACGATCGCCTTGGTGCGCGGCGTGATCGCTGCTTCAATCTTGGTTTCGTCGATATTGAGCGTGTCAATACGAATGTCAACGAACACAGGAACGGCGCCACGCAACACGAAGGCATTGGCCGTCGACACGAAGGTGTACGACGGCATGATGACTTCGTCACCCGGCTGCAGGTCGCAAAGGATGGCCGCCATCTCCAGCGCGGCTGTGCATGAGTGCGTCAGCAGTGCCTTCTTCGAGCCGCCCAATTCTTCCAGCCAGCGCTGGCAGCGTTTCGTGAACTGGCCATCGCCGGCCAGCTGCCCGTTCATGTGCGCTTCGGCGATATAGCTCAGCTCGCGGCCGGTCAGGTAGGGGCGGTTGAAGGGAATGCGGGTTGATTCCATGCGTTCGTTTGGCATCGCAACCTCCGAGGTCTCAGGCGGCAGCCTTGTGTGTAAGGCTGCGGCGATAGCTTTCCAGCTCACTCAGCCATAGGTCAGCGAAGTCGCAGTCCATCTTGTGGTCGAACCACGGGCCACCCAGGGTGTAGTGCACGGCCTTGAGTTTGTCGTACTGCGGCGCATACCAGCCTTCGAGATAATTCCAGCCCTTGTCGAGCTCGCCAATCTCGCTGTCGTTCAGCCAGCTGAAGCGATGCAGGTATGCTGGTTCGGCGGTATTCACCACATCTGGCGTCAGCGCGCGCACGCCGGCATGGGCGCAGTTGAACACGATGAATGACGACCAGTTCTTGCGCGGATATGGGTACTGTACGCAGCCGTCCATCTTTACTGCCTCGGTCGGCTGGTAGTCATGCTTGACCACCGATACCGCGACACTTGGGTCAATCTCGTCGAGAACTTGCAGGATGTCAGTCGTGAACAAGAAGTCGCAGTCGACAAAGACTGCATGGCCGTCAAAGCCGTCCTGGCGTGCGAGGCTCGGTGTCAGGAAGCGGGTCAGGCTGAACTCAGTCGCAGCGCGGGTATCGATCGCGCGCTTGTAGAGCCCCATTTGGCGAAGCTCGGACTGCACCAGCGGCATCACGCTGACTTTGGACGGATCAGTGCGACGCAGTATCGAATGACGACATACTTCCCACGCGATGTCTTCGCGCGGATCCCAGCCGACATAAACCTTGAGCTTCATGAGCGACTCCTTCGCTTGTGTACGCAGCGGGATTTGCAATTAATGTGCCAGTCGGCAATGCGTCTGCTGGCAGGTATGGGTATCGCCTTTGCGGTCAGGACTTGCCGTCGGCGGCGAGCAGGGCGGCAAGTGCTTGCCGCTTTTTCTGCCAGGTTTATGCGTCAGCGCCGTTTGCCAGTCCGCGCAGAATGTGGGCCGCCATCTCGACTGTCGGATTCCAGTCGCCCGCGCTGACTTGCCGCAGCAGGGTGACGGTCGGATACCACGGCGACTGCATGCCATCAGCATGCCAGTACCAGAGCGGTGTGTGATGCGCCAGCAGGATCAGCGTGGGCTTGCCCAGTGCTGCCGCGAGGTGGGCCGTGGAATTACTGACCGTGATCACCAGGTCGCATGCCGAGATCAGTGCGGCCAGCGCGTCGATGTCCTGTGTGTTGTCGATCTCGTCGATATGCTTGAGCCGTACTTCAGTCTGGCCTGCCAGCGTCTGCCGCTCGGCCCTGGTATCGCCGTATTGCAGGTCAATGAATTCCACACCCGGTGTTCGAAGCACGGGTAGCAGCGCCTGCAGTGGCAGGCTCTTGGTAGCGCCTGTCCTGGCCTGACTGCTCCACGATATTCCGCAGACCAGCCGCTGGCCTTGCAGGAAGCGGGAGCGCAGCAGCGTAGTGAGCTCGGAATCGGCGACCAGATAGGGCGAACGGATCCGGGCCAGCGCGTCTGAATTACGGCGGAAATGCCGTCCGAGGCTTGCCATAGGTAGCTGCGCACTGAATTGCTGCTCCGACGGTGCGAGTCTGGCGATGTCGGCCATGGTCGCAAAGCCGATACCCGGGAATGAACGCCGGAACAAGGCAAGCAATCGCTCGTCGACGCAAGCGACGCTGCCTATGCCTGCTGCCTGCAGGTCGGCGAGCATCGCGCCGTAAAATATCTGGTCACCCAGCCCCTGCTCGGGGATCACCAGCAAGGGCCCGGACAGGGCCTCACCCTGCCAGACCGGTGCTTGTGCAGGCGATGTACTGGCAGCGTGTCGCCCGTCTCCCAGGTCACAGCGCAAGCGGTCTTCGTACAAATCCCAGCCTTGCGCAAGATGTCCTGTGGTCAGCAGAGCGATAGCCTTGTTGTAGCGGGTATAGGCATCGTCGCCATCGATGGCAAGGATGTCGTCATAGCAGGCAAGCGCTTCCTCGTAGCGGTTCTGCTCCTTCAGCACATTGCCGAGATTTTTCAGGGCATCGAGGTTGCCGGGGCTCAGCCGGATCGCCGTCCGGAAGGCAGCGCCGGCCTCGTCGAGACGTGTCGCGGCTCTCAGCGCATTACCAAGGTTGAAGTGCACGCTGTCGTTGCGTGGTAGCAGGCGGCTGGCCTTGTCGAGCAGGCTCACTGCGGCGTCGTAATGGCCGTGCTGGAATTCGGTGACACCCAGCATGTGGAGCGCGTCCGCCTGCGATGGCATCAGTTGCAGTACTTGCCGATACAAGGCCTGTGCTTCGATCAACTGGCCCGCCTTGTGGCAACCGAGGCCCTTGGCAAACAAGGCCCGGGCTTGTGATGCCTTCGGCGACATGCTGCTCAGGCTCATTACTGCAGATCCTTCAAACGAGAAGCCAGCGCGTCTCCCACCATCGCAATGACGGCAGGCCAGTCGCCACGCGCGGGCTGCCGGAACAGCCGTGCTGACGGGTACCAGGGACTGTCTACGCGCTGACGATGCCAGAACCAGAACAGACCAGGGCCGTCGGCCAACATCACCCAGACTGGTTTGCCAAGCGCTGCCGCCAGGTGAGCCGTAGAGTTGGAGACGGTGATCACCAGATCACAGGCGGCTATCAGTGCAGCCAGTCCATCGATATCGCGCAGGTTGTCGATATCGTCGATGTGAAGCAGGTCGATGCCGGTATCTGCTGCGAGCTTGTGACGTTCGGCGGAAGTATCGCCATATTGCATATCCACGAATCGCATGCCGGAAGTCGCGAGCACCGGTGCCAAAGAGGACAGGTCCAGGCTTTTCTTCGCACCGCTCTGCGCATTTTTGCTGTGCCAGGCGAGGCCGCAGACCAGGTCGCTGGTGCCAAGGCCGGTGTGCAAGCGCTGGCGGAGCACAGCACTGCGGTCGCGGTCAGCAAGCAGATATGGGGATGGCTGGTTTCGGAAAGGATGCGGACCGTTGCGCAGGATGCGCCCCAGACTGGCTGCATGAATCTGGGCCGCGAATCGCGATTCACTCGTCTCCAATCGGTGGCTAAGTTCGGCAGGCGACAGAAATTCGATGTCTGGCAGGCTGCGACTGAATAGCACCACGAGTCGTGGATCGACGCACGCGACGAGATGACGCGCGCGTTGCCGAGCTTCGGATAATAAAGCCGCATAGAAGATCTGGTCACCCAGCCCTTGCTCAGGAAGCACCAGAAGCTCGCCTTCGAGAATGTGGCCGTCCCAGTCCGGCGCCACGCGCGATAGCTGGTGCACAATGCCGGCCGAGGCCAGCGTGCTGTCAGCCAGCCGCCATTCGTATTCAGGCCAGGCGCTCTCAAGCCGTCCCTCCGTCAGCAATGTGAGGCCCTTGTTGTAATGGGCTGCTGCATGGTCAGGCTGCTGTGAGATCACGGCGTCAAACTGCGCCACGGCAGACTCGGGCTGGGACAGCCAGCCCAGCACGATACCCAGCTGCACGCGGGCTTCATGGCAGCTATGTTCGTATTCCAGCGTTCGTCGATAAGCTTCGGCTGCCTGCTCCAACTCTCCCAAGGCGCTGAGCGCATGGGCACGGTTCAGGTGTGCCACTGCGTAGGCAGGTGCCAGTGAAATCGCATGCTCATAGCAGGCCAGCGCATCCTGAAAACGGTCCAGCTTCATCAGTGCACTGCCAAGGTGGCAATGAGCCTCGGGATTGTTCGGGGTGTGCTGTATCGCTTGTGCGTGGCAGCCTGCCGCTTGCGCGTAGTGTCCCAGCTGATGCAGGGCCAGCCCCAGCTTTACCAACAGCATGTCAGTCGGATGGCGCTGCACGAGGAAGCTGAGATCTTCTGCTGCGACGTTCCATTGGCCACACTCGAAGGCTTGTAGCCCGCGGTTCATGCGTGCCTCGGCATAATCCGGCTTCAGCGCAATTGCTTTGCCGAATGCCTGCTGCGCGTCATCGATGCGTCCCAAGGCCCGGCAGGCATTCCCATAATTGAAATGGGACATGGGGTTGTGGTTTGCGAGGCGTATAGAACGTGCGATGGCATCAGCCGCCTCAGCGAAATGCTGGCGCTGAAATTCGGCTACGCCCAGCATGTGCAGTGCTTCGGCGTGATCCGGCGCCTTGTCGAGGAACTGGCGGTAGCAGGCCAGCGCTTCGTCCAGCTGGCCGCTCCTGTGAAGTGCCAGGCCCTGCTGCAGCAATACTCTCGGATCGCGTTTGGTCGCCGGATTGCCGCTGACTGCTTTGCGCATTCAGGCCACTCCAGCCAGTGTCAGCGTGACGGCATCTATGACTTCATGCCAGTCGCCATGCTGCGATTGACGGAACAGATGCGCCGTCGGATACCAGACAGAGCGATCGCTGTCGCGGTGCCAGTACCAGAACAGGCCGGTGGATTTGGGCAGCATCACGATGACAGGCTTGCCGAGCGCCGCAGCCAGATGGGCGGTGGTATTGCTGACAGTGACGATCACATCGCAGGCATCCATCAGCGCTGCCAGGCCATCGAGATCGGCGAAGTTATCGATGTCGTCCAGATGCATCACGGGTTTGCCGTGCTGTGCATAGAAGGCCGCACGCTCGGCATCGGTAGGGCCGTATTGCAGGTCAACGAGATCCAGCGTCGGCAGGCAAAGCGCTTGCGCCAGTTGGTCGAGGTCGAGGCTCTTGTGCGGACCCTGATCCTGGTTGGTACTGCGCCACGAGATACCGCAGCTCAGGGTTCCGGGGCGCTTGATACGGGCGCGCAGTTCAGCGGCGCGCTGCGGGTCGGCTTTCAGGTAAGCGGCTCGGATGTTGCCGAGACCATGGCCATCTGCACGCAGGAAGCGACCCAGGCTACCCAGGCAAACCTGCGCCTCGAAGTGGGCGTCGGTGGTAAGCGCGTCCGGCGTGATGAAGCGGATCTGCGGGTAGGAGCGCGACATTAGGGGAAGCAGACGTACGTCGGTGCAGACAGTAATACTGCCCGCCTTGTCCTGCAGGTCTTCCAGCATCCCGGCAAAGAAGATCTGGTCACCCAAACCCTGCTCGGCGATCACTAGCAACGAACCTGCAATCGGCTGACCATCCCACTCTTTTGCCAGACGAATGAGGCGATGACCCATGAATTTCTGACGTGTCAGCGCCGAGTCAAGCCTGGCCTCGTACAGATTCCAGCCGCGTGACAACTGCCCGTCTGACAGCAGCGCGAGCGATTTGTTGTATCGAGCCTCCGCATGTTCGGGCGCGAGGGCCAGCGCGCGCGTGTAATGTGCGAGCGCCCGTTCAATATCATCCAGCTCACGGTACGCATTGCCGCAATTGACGGCGGCTTCGATGTGCGCGGGTTTGAGCACCAGCGCCGTTTCATACGCGTCAATCGCGGCGCGACGATCCTGCAAGTCATGCATCACATTCCCATAATGGAAATGCAGTTCGGCGTGATAAGGCGACAGCAGGATGGCGTGCTCCAGGGTCGCAGCGGCTTCTTCGAATGCCTCTGCCGAGCGAAGTGCAATGGCTCTGGAGATATACGCATCGATGTGTGCAGGCTCGCGACGAATCGCCTCATCGAAGTCATGCACGGCAGCGTCGAGCTTGCCGAGCATTTGTCGGACTTTACCAAGGTTGAAATGCGCAGCGCTGCTGTCCATGCCGCCGGCGATAGCGCGCACTAGCAGCGCTTCCGCCTGCTCGAAGTCGCACAGGTCATGGAAGGTCAGCGCAAGGATCGACAGTGCCTGCATGTCTTGCGGACGCCGGGTTACATACTGCTGCAGGCAGTCGCGCGCGAGGGCGGGGCGGCCAGTCTGACTTGCCAGCAGGCCGAGCAGGTAGGTCGCGTTCAGATGGTCGGGATCGATGTCGAGCGCTGCACGATAGGCAGCTTCGGCGCGATCGATGTCGCCCTCACCGTGAAGGCCTACGCCCTGTTTGAACAAGTCCTCTGCCGTCAGCGGCATTGGGTTGATGCGTACATTGGCGGTGCGGGCTTGGGTTCGGTTCATCGCGGCGCTCTCTTGGTAGTTGGTCTGTCGCGCGTATAAAAGCAATCGACGTGCCCGCTATTGCCGAAGTGTCGACAGATACCGCGTATTGGCCTTATTGCCGCTTTTCCGGAAACCGTTTGCCGCTGCGGCAGCGTATTGCCGCCTGATGCGGTGCTGAGCTCTACACGCGGTACCTGGTCCGTGATTTCTCGTGCTTTTCTGCGTGGTCAGCCTATTCAGCCGCTGCATGCAGAAGGATGTCGGCTTGTCTGGCATCCCTTTTGCTAAATCCCCCCGGCAAGACCGCTTGCGTCGACTTTCATGTCAACGCAGCGGCGCGAATTCCACCGCAACACTTCATGTGAACAGGAGCAGAACAATGGCAAACCTCGCCCAAGTCATGATCAACCTCGCCGATGCCGGCCAGCCTTTTGGTGTCACCGACGTATCGCGCTTTTCGCCGGAAGAATTCCGCATGGCGATCCAGGCGCTGATGGGCGAAGGTCGTGACGCGCTGGCGTATGCGCTCGGCGATGCCGGCCTCGCGCTGTACCCGGACAGCGAAGACATCCTCGCGATCACCAGCCTGCTGGCCGTCGTGCGCGAAGACTGGCCGCAAGCCGTCGAGCTGCTGAAGCAGTTGATCGACATGCAGGGCGAGGGCGCCACTGTATTTACTTATTCGATGCTGATCCGCTCGCTGCGCTGCAATCTGGATCTGGCCGAGGCCTTCGAGGCCTGCGGCATTGCGCTGGCGATCTTCCCGGAGCATCCGGAACTGCTGAAGGAATACGACGCGCTGGCGGATGCGCTGGGTCTTGGCGCGGTACAGCGTTAATACTCAAGTTGATAAGTATTCGGGACGGCAAGCATGGCGGCAAATCAGTACCGGCCCGGCGGCAAACGCCTGCCGGAAAGCCGACAAAAATTGCCGCACCCAATATCGCTGATGAAAATAACAGCAGCGAAAATTTATAAGTAATTGAATTTATTGTAGTTTTTAATCTGGCACGGCGTTTGCATTGTTGGCTGCATAGGCGGGCATAGGGTCCGCGGCAGAACAAGCAAGCTCAAGACGCCGGAAGGAGAAAACGAGCATGGCAGTCATCAATACCAACGTTAAGGCGCTGTTCTCACAGACCGCCCTGAAACGCACGGACGGCGTGATGTCCAAGGCAATGGCGCAGCTGTCGACAGGCAAGCGGATCAATACCGCTGCCGACGACGCGGCTGGCCTGGCCATTGCGACCCGGATGACCCACCAGATTCGCAGCCTGAACCAGGCCGTGAGGAATGCGGGCGACGCCATCAACCTGATCCAGACCGCCGAAGGCGCGACGAACGAGATCACGGACATGATGCAGCGGATGC
>JACCDX011137586.1_pt1 | contig 19474 bp, 16 predicted proteins | sample 7449681 | NCBI WGS metagenome assembly JACCDX01 (sample SAMN15323450, study PRJNA562643) | freshwater metagenome | isolation source: river surface water | place: USA:Blue River Watershed | collected 2017-08-18
ATCCGTCGTGGCGTGATGGAGTTATATATTTCAGATCATCCTTTGGATTGTTTAACCTGTGCCACTAACGGTTATTGCGAATTACAAGACATGGCCGGTGCGGTTGGTTTACGCGAAGTGCGTTATGGATATGACGGCGAAAATCACCTGCAATCCGAAAAAGACACCTCTAATCCTTATTTCCAATTCGATCCATCCAAATGTATTGTCTGCTCACGCTGTGTGCGCGCTTGTGAGGAAGTCCAAGGGACTTTTGCATTGACCATACAAGGTCGTGGTTTTGAATCTAAGGTGGCCTCTGGGGTGACTGACTTTATGGATTCAGAGTGCGTTTCTTGCGGTGCTTGCGTGCAAGCCTGTCCAACTGCGACCTTGATAGAAAAATCAGTGGTACAACATGGTGTACCTGATTATTCCATTACAACAACTTGTGCTTATTGTGGCGTGGGTTGTTCTTTTGATGCGCAGATGAAGGGCGAGCAAGTCGTGCGCATGATTCCTAGCAAACATGGCGGTGCGAATCATGGACACTCTTGTGTGAAAGGTCGTTTTGCTTGGGGCTATGCCACCCATAAAGACCGTATCACCACACCGATGATACGTAAGTCTATTCATGATGCATGGCAACAAGTCAGCTGGGATGAAGCGATTGCATATGCCGCCAGCGAAATTAGCCGCATTAATCAACAGTACGGCAAAGCCTCTATTGGCGGGATTACCTCCTCTCGTTGTACCAACGAGGAAGTATATGTCACGCAAAAATTAATCCGTGCTGTGCTGGGCACTAATAATGTAGATACTTGCGCCCGCGTTTGCCATTCACCAACCGGTTATGGTTTGAAACAAACTTTGGGTGAGTCTGCCGGGACACAAACCTTTGATTCTGTAATGTATTCAGACGTGATTTTTGTGATCGGCGCCAACCCGACCGATGGTCATCCTGTGTTTGGCTCGCAAATGAAGCGTCGTTTGCGCGAGGGTGCTAAGTTAATCGTGGCTGATCCACGTCAAATTGATTTGGTGCAATCCCCACATGTGCGCGCTGATTATCATTTGAAATTACGTCCAGGCACCAACGTGGCATTGATTTCCGCCATCTCACACGTGATTGTGACTGAAGGCTTGGTGAAAGAAGATTTTGTGCGTGAGCGCTGTGAGTGGGATTCCTTTGAAATGTGGCGCGATTTCGCCGCCAAACCAGAGAACTCACCAGAGGCCTTGAGCGAAGAATTGGGCGTGTCAGCTGAAGATTTACGTGCAGCCGCCCGTTTGTATGCAACTGGTGGTAATGCCGCGATTTATTACGGCTTAGGCGTAACAGAGCATAGCCAAGGTTCCACCATGGTGATGGGCATTGCCAATATTGCTATGGCGACAGGCAATATCGGGCGTGAAGGGGTAGGCGTCAATCCATTGCGTGGTCAGAACAACGTACAGGGCTCCTGTGATATGGGCTCTATGCCACATGAATTCACTGGCTACCGTCATGTTTCTGATGACGCGACTCGGGCCTTGTTCGAGTCCGCATGGGGCCGTCCACTGAGTGCCGACCCTGGTTTGCGTATCCCAAATATGTTAGATGCGGCGATTGAAGGTAAATTTAAGGCGTTGTATTGCATAGGCGAGGATATCGCGCAATCTGACCCAAATACCCAGCATGTCACGCACGCTTTGGAATCGATGGAATGTGTCATCGTACAAGATTTATTCTTGAACGAAACCGCCAAGTTTGCCCATGTGTTCTTCCCTGGCGCTTCTTTCCTAGAGAAGTCAGGTACCTTTACCAATGCAGAGCGTCGCATTTCCCCAGTACGCCGGGTGATGACACCTAAGAATGGCATGGAAGATTGGGAAATCACCGCAAAGCTCTCAACAGCGCTCGGCTATCCTATGCAGTATGGCCATGCCTCTGACATCTTGGATGAGATTGCGGCACTCACACCGACCTTCCGTGGTGTGAGCTTCAAGAAATTGGACGAATTGGGCAGTGTGCAATGGCCATGCGATGAGCAAAATCCCGCAGGTACACCGATTATGCACATTGATGAATTCGTGCGTGGCAAGGGCAAGTTCTTTATTACCCAATATGTCCCTACCACAGAAAAGGTCAATGGTCGCTATCCGCTGTTGTTGACCACCGGTCGTATCCTGTCGCAATACAATGTGGGGGCGCAAACTCGTCGTACTGATAATGTGGCATGGCATAAAGAGGATGTGCTGGAAATCCATCCGCATGACGCAGAAGATAGAGGAATACAGGAAGGTGATTGGGTAGGCATCAGCAGTCGTGCTGGTGATACCGTGATGCGCGCCTTGATTACTGAGCGCGTGCAACCGGGCGTGGTCTACACCACTTTCCACCATCCAGAGTCTGGTGCCAACGTGATTACAACGGAAAACTCTGACTGGGCAACCAACTGTCCCGAGTTTAAGGTGACGGCGGTGCAAGTGAATAAGGTCAGTCAGATTTCCGATTGGCAACGCAACTTCCAGCGCTTTACTGAGCAACAAATTGATTTTGTTGAGCAGGCCAGCAAGCCAGCGAATGTCAGTTGATAAATGTTGCGTAGACAAGAGCGATAGTCGTTAATCGCTCTTGTAAGCGCGTCACAGTCAATCCAATGCTGAAAATTGCCCACCAAACTTCTGCACCCGTCACTGTCGATAAGGTGCAGGATGGTCGGCATCAGACACAGCAGGATATTCTCGCTGAAGAAACTCCAATCGCCTTGGTCTATAACGGTGTCTCGCATGCCGTCATGCTGGCGAGTGGGGCAGACTTAGAAGACTTTGCCTTAGGTTTTTCTTTGGCCGAAAACATTATCCAACATCCCAAGCAGTTGTACTCGGTCGAAGTTGAGCAGCAATGCGAGGGGATTGCTTTGCAAATGCAAATCGCCACGGCTTGTTTTGCTGAGCTAAAACAACGGCGCAGAAGTATGGCTGGCAGAACGGGTTGTGGGCTATGTGGGGCAGAAAGTTTGACGCAGGCGCTGCGCTTACCTAATCAACCAGTGAGTCGCGCAGCTACAGTGCATTTAAGCGATATCCATAAAGCTTTGCAAGCGCTGCCGCAGTTTCAGCCCTTGCAACAAGCGACCGGCGCCACTCATGCCAGCGCTTGGGCCAATCTCGCGGGTGACATTCAGTTAGTACGCGAAGATGTTGGACGTCACAATGCCTTAGATAAATTACTCGGTGCGCGTGCCCGTCAGATGCAAGCTGGGGTGGATGGTGCTGGATTTTTTGTTACGACCAGCCGTGCCAGCTACGAGATGGTGCAAAAGACGGCAGCGGCGGATATTGCTTTGCTGGTGGCAGTCTCGGCCCCCACTGCTTTGGCGGTACGTTTGGCGGAACAATTAGAAATTAGCTTGATAGGTTTTGCGCGTGCGCATCAGATGGTGATATACACAGATAAGCAAGGTCTTATAAAATAAACGCTTTTTGCGAATTGATAGAAACAAGGGCAGTATGAATACAGAACATCTCGTCACGATGGCCAATCAAATCGGTGATTTTTTTAAATCCTACCCTGATCAAGAATTGGCGAAAAAAGAATTGGTGCATCACCTCAAACGCTTTTGGGCGTCCAGTATGCGCCAACAGTTGATTGAGCATGTGCAGCAACAACAAGGCACAGGCTTGCAGCCCATGGTGCGCGAAGCCATTAGTCAACACCAAGCATCTCTGCTGTAAGGCGCTTAGATGAGCGCCGGCATGTATGTGATTATTCCCGCTGCTGGCTCGGGGAGCCGTATGGGGGCTGAGACGCCCAAACAATATCTAAGCTTGGCGGGCAAGCCAGTATTGCATCATAGCTTGGCATTGTTTTGCCAACACCCACAAATTACCCATGTGTATCTTGCCTTGAGCTCAGACGACCACGGTTGGGATGGGTTTGGCGCTGAATTTGTCCAGCATCCAAAACTAACAGTGTTGCGCACTGGTGGTGAGAGTCGGGCGCAAACTGTATTGAACACCTTGCAGCATATCTGCTTACAGCCTAATGATTGGGTGTTGGTGCACGATGCGGCTAGGCCGGGTTTAACGGCAACGCTATTAGAAAGGCTGATTGCGAAAGTGCAAGATCATGCTGTTGGGGGGTTGCTAGCGCTGCCAGTGGCCGACACCATTAAGCGCGATGACGGGCAAGGGCAGGTAGCCAGTACCGAGCAAAGAGCGGGATTGTGGGCGGCGCAAACACCACAGATGTTTCCCTATCAGCTTTTGTTGCGCGCATTACAGCAGGCGGATTTTGTGCCTACTGATGAGTCGCAGGCGGTGGAAGCATTGGGGTTATCTCCATTATTGGTGGAAGGTGCGCCACGCAATTTAAAAATCACTTATGCGCATGATTTGGCGATGTTAGCCGCCATTATGCAAGCGGAAGGTTAATCATCATGATACGCGTTGGCCAGGGATTTGATGTTCATCAGTTGGTAGCAGGGCGCCGCTGCATTATCGGTGGCGTAGATATTCCCTTTGAGCGTGGTTTATTAGGTCACTCGGACGCAGATGTATTGTTGCATGCGATTGCAGATGCCTTGCTAGGCGCAGCCGGTTTGGGCGATATTGGTCGACATTTTCCCGATAATGACCAACGTTTTTTAAATGCAGATTCGCGTAAATTATTGCGCCATGTGGTGGTGCTGGTGTCGCAATCCGGCTGGAAAGTCGGCAATATCGACGCCACGATTATCGCCCAAGCCCCCAAGATGGCGCCGCATATCCCTTTGATGTGTGAAAACATTGCGCATGATTGTGGCATTGCCTTAGATCAGGTGAATGTGAAAGCGACCACTACCGAGAATTTAGGCATGATAGGTCGAGAAGAAGGCATTGCTGCCCAAGCTGTTTGCTTATTGTTAGCCTCAGGCGCGAATTAGCACGATGACCGCACCGCTCCCGCCATCATGCGGTTTGGCTTGTGCATAGGCAATCACTTCATCGCGTTGTATCAACCAATTGCGTAGTTTGTGTTTGAGCACAGGCTCACGATTCCTAGACCCCAATCCTTTGCCGTGCACAATACGCACACAGCGTAGACCACGTTTTTTGCATTGATTGAGAAAATCTGCCACATATAGACGCGCTTCGTCGCTGACCAAACCATGTAAATCAATACTGGCTTGAATCACCCAATGCCCACGCCTTAGTTTACTCATCACCAGAGGAGACTGCCCCTCACGCAAGTAGAGCAGTTCCTCGCCACTCTCTAACTCATGGCCAGGAATGTAGCCATCACTTAATGAATCACGTAAGGCTTGTTGCTCATCGCGGATAAACTGTAGGGGAATTGGCTTGGGTTTTGGTTTGGGGTGGCTGACATGTTTTTTGGTCAAAGGACGCGCGTCTTGCACCGCTTGTCTAAACAGTTGCAAGGATTCTTCGCTATCCTCATTGGCTTCGTCTTGGATAGCGCTCTGCGTATCTGGTTTCATGTCTGATTTCATGACGCCCATCCCTTAAGCAGTGCGTGAATCCAGCTGCGCCATATAAGCGCAGCCAGATTTAAGCGATTTATTTCAAATTAGTGAGATAGCGCTCAGCATCCAAGGCAGCCATACAGCCAGTACCGGCACTGGTGACCGCTTGACGATAGATATGGTCTTGTACATCCCCAGCGGCAAATACCCCCGGGATGCTGGTAGCAGTGAAGTTACCTTCGCGACCAGCTTGCGTGACGATATAGCCACCTTCCATTTGCAGTTGCCCGGCAAAAATATCGGTATTCGGTTTATGACCAATGGCGATAAACACACCCCGCAATTCAATATCTTTAGTCGCACCGGTATTCACATTTTTGACACGCATCCCGGTCACACCCATCTCGTCACCTAGCACTTCATCCAAGGTGGAATGCAATTCCAACACGATCTTGCCCTCTTTCACGCGCTCCATCAGTTTGTCCACCATAATGGCCTCGGCTTTAAACGTATCGCGTCTATGCACCAAGATTACTTTGCTGGCGATATTCGCGAGGTAAAGTGCTTCTTCCACGGCGGTATTGCCGCCACCAATGACCGCCACTTCTTGATTGCGATAGAAGAAACCATCGCAGGTGGCACAAGCGGAAACGCCCTTGCCGGCGAATTTTTCCTCGGAGGGCAGGCCCAAATATTTTGCCGAGGCGCCCGTCGCGATAATCAGCGCATCACAAGTATATTCGCCACTGTCGCCAACCAAGCGTATGGGTTTTTCTTGCAAATGAGCAGTATGGATATGATCAAAAATCATTTCGGTATTAAAGCGCTCAGCGTGTTTTTGAAAACGCGCCATCAACTCTGGCCCCATCACACCATCCGCATCAGCAGGCCAGTTGTCGACCTCGGTGGTAGTCATCAGTTGTCCGCCTTGGGCAATGCCAGTGACCAGTACTGGTTTGAGATTGGCGCGTGCCGCGTAGACTGCAGCGGTATAGCCCGCAGGGCCGGAACCCAAAATCATCAGTTGGGCGTGTTTGGTGCTCATGGCGAAACTCCTGAAAAAGTATTGATACGTGAAATTTAAATGACCATTATTTTAACCGAAATTGGCGACTTCTTTTTATCCAAGATAATCGCCAAGTGCTTATTTTGTGCTGAAAGCAGCTTACATCTGAGCCTGAGTTCAGCGGCGCTTGAACAGCTGAATCCACTGTAGCAATGCATATAATCCCCAGCCGCTAACTGTTATAATTTAAACGTTCTAATCTCTGACAGGATTTCATCTTGTTTTGGTCCAGCAAAAAAAAATCTGCAGCTAATCCTGCGCCCGCTATTCCAGCCGAATCAAAACCCTTGGTGCGCGAGCTCAAATGGCTTTTATTCGGAGTGCTGGGGATATTCTTAGTTCTGATTCTCGCCAGTTATTTCCCACAAGACCCCTCGTTTTGGTACAACGCCTCGGAGAATGCTCAAGTGCATAACTACGGAGGCCGTTTCGGCGCTTGGTTGTCTGCCATGTTGCTGGCCTTATTTGGATTCTCGGCTTGGTGGTGGGCGATATTACTGAGCTTGGCGCTTAGTCGCAGTATTCGTGCTGCGCGCCATCCTCAGCAAGTACGCCCCCTGAATTGGTTGAATTTGCTGGGTTTTGCGCTATTGATTTTGACATCTAGTGCTTTTGAGGATGGTCATTTAATCGACTTGCCGGCCGTCTTGCCAACCAGTGAAAGCGTCTTGGGCTCTTTATTGGATGCCCCGATTCGCGCCAGTCTAGGCTTTGTTGGCTCTACCCTGATACTGATGTTTGGAATGGCCGCAGGTTTCAGTCTGATGACCGGTTGGTCATGGATATTGATTCTCGAGCAATTTGGCGCTTCCCTGATCAGCAGTGGGCAATTCTGTGTACAAAAATATCACGATTACAAAGACCGCAAAGCTGGTAAGTTAGCCGAGCAACAACGCGATGAGTTTGTTGAGTCACAACGCAAGCGCATGGAAGAGCGTGAGCCGATTGAAATCAAGAAACCTACTTTGGAAATTCCCAAAAGTGAGCGCATCAAAAAAGAGAGCCAAGCGCCACTGTTTACTACCTTGCCAGATTCCCCTTTGCCACCTTTGCATTTGCTGGATGAACCCAAAGGCGAAATCGAAGTACAGTCAGAGGAAACACTGGAATTCACTTCACGTCTGATTGAACGCAAGTTATTGGATTTTGGCATTGAGGTTAAAGTGATTGCTGCTTTGCCTGGCCCGGTGATTACCCGTTATGAATTTGAGCCAGCCGCAGGCGTGAAGGGCAGTCAAGTCAGCAATCTCTCCAAAGACTTGGCGCGGGCTTTGTCAGTGGTCAGCGTGCGTGTGGTTGAGACTATTCCGGGCAAGAGCTGTATGGGCTTGGAGATTCCTAATCCCAAACGTCAGGTGGTGTTTTTATCCGAAATCATGGGCTCGCAAACCTATGCAGACGTCAGCTCACCGCTGGCGATTGCGATGGGTAAAGATATTTCTGGACGCGCAGTGGTAGCCGATTTAGCAAAAATGCCTCATGTATTGGTCGCGGGAACCACGGGTTCTGGTAAGTCAGTAGCGATTAACGCCATGATCTTGAGCTTGGTTTATAAAGCCGAAGCCAAAGATGTGCGCATGATACTGATAGATCCAAAAATGCTGGAGCTATCCGTCTACGAGGGCATCCCGCATTTGCTGACCCCAGTAATTACCGATATGCGCTTGGCGGCGCACGCTTTGAATTGGTCGGTGAATGAAATGGAAAGACGTTATCGCTTGATGTCTGCCTTAGGTGTGCGCAATTTGGCAGGCTTTAATCAAAAAATTCGTGACGCCAAAAAAGACGGCGCAGCGATTACCCATCCGTTCTCTATCACACCAGACAATCCTGAGCCCTTGGATGAAATGCCTCTGATCGTCTTGGTGATTGATGAGTTGGCAGATTTGATGATGGTGGTAGGTAAAAAAGTAGAGGAGCCGATAGCACGCTTGGCGCAAAAAGCCCGGGCTTGCGGTATCCACTTGGTGGTGGCGACACAACGTCCATCGGTGGATGTGATTACCGGTTTGATTAAAGCCAATATTCCAACGCGTATTGCTTTCCAAGTGTCCAGCAAAATAGACTCGCGCACCATTCTTGATCAAATGGGTGCTGAAGCTTTGCTAGGGCAGGGCGATATGTTGTATCAACCGCCGGGTACTGTGCATCCTCAGCGTATTCACGGCGCATTTGTCAGCGATGCAGAGGTACATCGCGTGGTGGAATATCTGAAGCAACAGGGTGAGCCTAACTATATCGATATGAATCCCAGCGAGGGCGAGGCCGGTGAGGCCGGTGATTTTTCCGCCGCGGGGGATGAGTCAGATCCGCTGTATGACGAGGCGGTCGCGATTGTATTAGAAAGCCGCCGCGCCTCTATATCGCTGGTGCAAAGAAAGCTGCGTATCGGCTATAACCGTGCTGCGCGTTTGATAGAACAGATGGAGCAAGCAGGCTTGGTTTCTGCCATGCAGAGCAATGGTAACCGTGAGGTGTTAGCGCCTTCCGGCAGAGAGTAAGCACGAGATGGTGGGCGCTTTTGGGCCTTGAATAAACCTTGAGTAAATGAGATGAGAGCGGCGTGAAATTAAGCAAAGCAAATCGATTAATCCGCTGTGGCATGTGCGCCATCGCTTTTGCGCTATGGTGCAATAGCGCAGCTGCTGCTGGCTTGGAGAGATTGCGAGAGTACTTTCAGAGCACGCAAAGCATGCAGGCCGATATCCATCAAACGGTATTCAACAAGCAAGGCCATAAAACACAAGAAGTGAATGGGCGTATGCAGTTACAGAAACCTAATCGCTTTCGTTGGGAGTACCTCAAGCCCTTTGCCCAATCCATCGTGGGTGACGGGGAAAAAGTTTGGTTGTTGGATGTAGATCTGAATCAAGTCACGGTGCGTCCTATGAGCAAACTGGCGGGCAGTAGTCCCGCCGCTATGTTGTCGGGTGGCAAAGAGATGGAGAAATTTTTTACCCTCAAAGAGGGTGACAATAAGCATGGCTTAGAGTGGGCCATCGCTATTCCTAAAGTGGCAGAAACTGGCTTTGAGCGCGTATCTATGGGCTTCCGTGCTGAGCTGCTGAGCGAGATGGAGCTGCAGGACAGTTTCGGTAATTTGACCGTGATTCAATTTAGCAATGTGCAACGCAATCCAAAAATCCCCGCTGATTCTTTCAAATTTAAAGCGCCTGCTAATGCAGACGTGTTAGTGAGTGACTAAGTGAGCGACTTATTCGGCAGCGTAAAACCGCAAGCCCCGTTGGCGGAGCGCTTGCGCCCGCAGACGCTGGATGAGGTGGTCGGTCAGTCGCATTTGCTGGGCCCGGGTAAGCCACTACGCATGGCGTTTCAGTCAGGCAAACTGCCCTCGATGATATTGTGGGGTCCTCCTGGGGTGGGTAAAACGACCTTGGCACGGCTCATTGCACATAGTGTGGAGGCGGAGTTTATTCCCATCTCTGCGGTGCTATCCGGCATCAAAGATATTCGAGATGCAATCGAGCGTGCTGAGATGGTGTTACAACAATCTGGGCGTAAAACTATCTTGTTTGTCGATGAGGTGCATCGCTTTAATAAAGGCCAGCAAGACGCTTTTCTGCCTTATGTGGAAAGCGGCTTGGTGACCTTTATCGGGGCAACCACAGAGAATCCATCTTTCGAGGTCAATAGTGCTTTGCTGAGTCGGGCACAGGTGTTTGTATTACAGCCACTCAGTCAAGATGAATTGGCTTTGTTATTTCAACGCGCTTTGAACGAGATGCAAGTGGGCATTGCCGTGCAAGATGAAGCCAAGCAGCATATTTTGGCCTATGCCGATGGCGATGCACGACGCTTGTTGAATTTCTGTGAAAGCCTATTGATGGTGGCGCAGCAAGCCGCTGTAGCGCAAATTGATATGGACTTTTTGCAGTCCACTATGGCCAGCAAAATGCGTCTTTTTGATAAAGGCGGTGACGCTTTCTATGACCAAATTTCTGCGTTGCATAAATCTGTGCGTGGCTCTAATCCAGATGCTGCGCTGTACTGGATGCAAAGAATGTTAGATGGCGGGGCAGATCCTTTGTATGTCGGAAGACGCTTGGTGCGTATGGCGATTGAGGACATCGGCTTGGCTGATCCGCGTTGCTTAGAGATTTGTTTGAATGCCTGTTTGACCTATGAGCGTCTTGGTTCACCCGAAGGTGAATTGGCCTTCGCTAATGCCGTGATCTATTTGGCGGTGGCTGCCAAAAGTAATGCCGCGTATATGGCGCATAATCAAGTCAAGGCGTTGGTCGCGCAAGATCAGACTAGACCGGTGCCCATGCATTTGCGTAACGCACCCACCAAGCTGATGAAGCAAATGGACTATGGTAAAGATTACCGTTATGCGCATGACGAGCCTGAGGCTTATGCGGCAGGTGAGCAATATTTGCCGGATGGGTTGACCCATCTCAAGTTTTATCAACCGACAAATCGTGGCTTGGAAGGTAAAATAGCCGAGAAATTAGCGCAACTGGCGCAACTTGATGCCGAGGCGAAAGCCAAGAAAAAATAAGCCAACAACATTCAGCAGGGAAAGCCTATGTTAGACATTCAATTATTACGCACGCAATTGGACAGCGTGGTAGACAAACTAGCCAAACGCAAATTTGCCTTTGACGTAGAGAGTTTCACGCGTTTAGAAAGCGAACGTAAGCAGGTACAAACCACCACCGAAAATTTACAAGCCAAACGCAATGCCGCTTCTAAACAAATCGGCATGGCAAAAGCTAAGGGCGAGGATGTTTCTGCGGTGATGGCAGAAGTGGCGGGCTTGGGTGAGCAGCTAAAAGCCAATGAAGAAAGATTGCAACAGATACAACAGCAAATTCAAGAACTGTTATTGAACGTGCCAAACTTGCCGCAAGACAGCGTGCCTGTGGGTAAAGACGAAACCGACAATCAGGAAGTGCGCCGTGTAGGTACGCCACGCCAATTCGACTTTGCGGTAAAAGATCATGTCGACGTAGGTTCCGCGCTGGGTTTGGATTTCGATACCGGCGCCAAACTGTCTGGCGCACGCTTTACTTTGATGCGTGGTCAGATGGCTAGACTGCATCGTGCGATCGCCCAATTTATGCTGCAAATGCAAACCGAGCATCATGGCTACACTGAGTGCTACACCCCATACTTGGTGACTGCAGAAAGCTTGCTGGGCACCGGTCAGTTGCCCAAATTTGAAGAAGATTTATTCGCCATGCCACATGGCGATAGTCGCTTGTATTTAATTCCAACTTCGGAAGTCACTCTGACCAATACTGTGCGTGGCGATATCGTGGCGATGGATGAGTTGCCTATCAAGCTGACAGCCCATACCCCCTGTTTCCGTTCAGAAGCCGGTTCATACGGCCGTGATACGCGTGGCATGATACGTCAGCACCAATTCGACAAAGTGGAAATGGTGCAAATGGTGGCGCCGGAACAAAGTGACGCGGCTTTAGAGGAGATGGTGGGACATGCCGAAAATATTCTCAAGACCTTGGGCTTGCCTTATCGCGTCGTGCTTTTATGTACTGGTGATATGGGGTTTGGTGCGGCCAAGACCTATGACCTTGAAGTGTGGTTACCAGCACAAAACACCTATCGCGAGATTTCTTCTGTCTCGAATTGTGAGAGCTTTCAAGCCCGACGTTTGCAAGCGCGCTATCGCAAAGCCGATGGCAAAACTGAGCTGTTACATACTTTGAATGGTTCAGGATTAGCGGTGGGTCGAACCTTGGTGGCCATTCTTGAGAATTACCAAAATGCGGATGGCACAGTGACCATTCCTGAGGCCTTGAGACCGTTTATGGGTGGGCTAGAAAAGTTGGCTTAAGCGATGCTGGACGGCGTGCACAGCGATTAATTAAACAAATTCAGAATAGGAAATCCGGGCTGATATTCCGGCATATAGCGCGTTAGTATGCTGTGGTAAGTGCGGATAGATTCCACGAAAATCACCGGTGCGCCACCGCTGGCATAACCCGATTTTAAGCTGGCGTAATACTGTGGTTTGTTGAGTAATGGCAGGGTCGCCTTTACATCCGACCAATTATTTGGATTACGTCCCAAGCGACTGGCCAGCACTCTGGCATCTTCTAAATGAGACAAGCCGATATTGTAGGCAGCCAAGGTCATCCATGTGCGATCGGGTTCCTCTATCTTGCCTGACAAGCGACTCTTTAGCTGGATTAAATATTGCGCACCCCCCATCACGCTCTGTTTGGGATCTAGACGGTCGCTTACCCCCATGCTGTCAGCTGTTTGCTCGGTCAACATCATCAGGCCGCGCACATTGGTGGGGGAGGTATTGTTTTGATCCCAGTGCGATTCTTGATAGCTGATTGCTGCAATCAGGCGCCAATCAATCCCCGTATCTTCCTGCGCTTGCTTAAATAGGCGTGCATACTTGGGTAATGTGCTACGCATCATGCCAAGGAACTTGGTGACATCGGCAGGATTTAAGCGATCAATATGACCGTAGTAGCGATCGACTAGCTTTTTCAATTCGCCATTGGCTTTGATTTTTTGGAAGAAGGCGATGGATTGTTGATATAACCATGGATCGACGTCGCGTGGAAAAGCCCAGGCCAGTTTTTCCGCCTCACCCAAAGCAAAGCCCAAGCCCAAATTGGGATAATAGTTTTGCAGCAAGCTGGCCATCAAATCATCCGCCACCGTATAGTCCAAAGTGCCACCACACACTTGTTCCACGAGCTCTTCTGTATTTGCTCTTTTATTGGCATGCCAGCCAAGCGTGGGATGTTGCTGTGAAATGCGCTGTAGGCGTTCAGCGTAGCTACTGCCTAAGGGGACTTCGATATGCTTGCCGACTAAATCTGCCACACTGCTGGGAGCACTTTGGATTTCGTTATTAAACACCACATGCTGTTGCACATCTAAATAGGGCATGCCAAATTTGACCAAGCGCTCACGTTCTGCGGTGACGCTCAAATTGGCCGCGGCAAGATGACCTTTACCTGCAACTAAGCTGCTGATGACATTGGATAATTGATTATGCACAACGAAACGAACCCGATATTGCGGGCCAAGAAATGTGACGAATGCACGCGCAAGATCGTATTCAAATCCAGCGTAGCGATCTTCGTCTTCGAGATAGTAGGTATTGGGACCGTTGCTGGTAATCACCACTAACTCTTTGCTATCGTGCACGTTAGGCAAAGGGCGGTTGATCAACTTTAAGATGATCAACACGACTAATACTAGGATGGTAATCACGAGTACCTTGTCAAACTTGCGCATATTTGACGCTTCTCCTCATCGCTCGCTATCCCTGTAGCGATCAATCCGCGTGATACTCACCGCGGTGGGTATTGGCTATTCTAATTGTTGGCTGGCCAAGTAATCTTCGTAGTTGCCATGATAATCGATAATGCCATCGGCACGAATCTCTAAAATACGAGTGGCCAGTGAGCTAACAAACTCGCGGTCATGACTGACAAAGAATAAGGTGCCTTTGTATTTATCTAAAGCCGTATTCAAGGCTTCAATGGATTCCATATCCATATGGTTAGTCGGTTCATCCATCAATAGCACATTGTGTTTGCCCAACATCAGTTGACCGAACAACATACGACCTTTTTCACCACCCGATAGCACTTTGACTGACTTCTTGAAGTCTTCCCCAGGGAATAATAAGCGCCCCAACATACTGCGTATCACTTGGTCGTCATCGCCGCCTTGGGCAAATTGCTTCATCCAATCAAATAGATTTAAGTCCTGCTCAAACGCGGCTGCATGGTCTTGTGCGAAGTAGCCGATATTGGCTTTTTCCGCCCATTTGATATTGCCATGTTGCGCTTTTAAGTCCATTGCCAAACAGCGTAATAGCGTGGTTTTACCAATCCCGTTTTCACCAATAATGGCAATTTTTTCACCAGCTTCCACCATCATATTGAAGTTATTAAAAAGTGGATGGTCATAACCATGACTTAATTTTTCTACTTCTAGTGCATTGCGGTGTAGCTTTTCTCTATCGTCATATTCAAAGCGTATAAACGGATACTGACGGCTGGAAGGTTTGATATCTTCCACCTTGATTTTGTCGATTTGCTTGGCGCGGCTGGTAGCCTGTTTGGCTTTTGATTTATTGGCGGAAAAGCGTCTGACAAAGTCTTGTAGCTCAGCGATTTGCGCTTTGGCTTTGGCATTATCCCGTAATTGCTGTTGACGCGCCATGGTAGAGGCTTCCATATAGTCGTCATAATTGCCTGGATATACAGTCAATTTGCCGTAATCCATATCCGCCGTATGGGTACATACTTGATTTAAAAAGTGGCGATCGTGGGAAATAATAATCATGGTGCAATCACGCTCGTTCAGCGTGTTTTCCAACCAACGTATGGTATTGATATCCAAGTTATTGGTCGGTTCGTCTAATAACAGAATATCTGGATTGGCGAACAGTGCTTGTGCCAATAGCACACGTAATTTCCAGCCCGGCGCAATGGCGCTCATCAAGCCATTATGTTGCTCAGTCGGTATGCCTACGCCAAGCAATAATTCACCTGCACGCGCTTCCGCGGTATAACCGCCGTACTCTGCATAAACAGTTTCTAGCTCGGCCGCACGCATATAATCTTCTTCGGTCGCCTCTAGATTCATATAAATGGCATTTTTCTCAGCATTAGCACGCCACATCTGCTCATGACCCATCATCACCACATCCAGCACACGTTGGTCTTCATAGGCGAATTGATCTTGCCGTAGCCATGCCATGCGCTCATTGCTGTCCAGTGAGATATTGCCTGCGCTAGGCTCTAAAACGCCAGCCAAGATCTTCATAAAAGTCGACTTACCACAGCCGTTGGCGCCAATTAAACCATAGCGATTACCTTCGCCGAACTTAACCGACACATTTTCGAACAATGGTTTGGCACCAAATTGCATGGTGATGTTATTGCTAATCAGCACAATGAGTTCCTTCGCTTATCTCGTATCAGATAAAAAACTATGAATTAAAAACGGTTGCGTATCATGACTTCGTCAATGGCGAGCTGGCCGCCACGTGGGAAAGCAGCTTGCAAGGGTTTGCCGATGGCGACAAACATCACTGGAATATGGTCTGCAGGCAGATTTAATAAGGCACTCACCGCGTCAAAATCAAAGCCGTCCATTGGGCAACTATCATAGCCTAGCTCCTGCGCTGCCAACATCAAGGTCATTGCCGCCATTCCACATGAGCGTATCGCCTCGTCGCGTTGTACCTGTGTCTTGCCTTGATAGAACTGACGTATCATGGGAATCAGCGCATCGCGAGTTGCTTGAGGCGCATTTTGCCAATAGCGTTCAGGTTGTTTGTCCCACGCCTGAGTATCCGCCACCAACACCACCAAAGCAGAAGCGTCGGTGACTTGGGCTTGATTCCAGCTCACGGCACGAATTTGCTGACGTAACTGCACATCATCCACCACCACAAAACGCCAGTGCTGAATATTAAAAGCAGTCGGGGAGAGCATGGATAGGGAAATCAGTTGTTGGATTTCATCCTCGCTCATGCGATGACGTGCATCAAATTGCTTAATAGAACGGCGTGCGTGTATCGCCTCAGAAACCTTCATAACACCTCTTTAATAATGAATTTGGGTAATGGTTAATAGCATATTGCCTGCGGGACGGCGCCATGTGACGCTATCGCCCACTTTGTGGCCTAACAATGCCTTGGCTAAGGGCGAGACATAACTCACTTTATTGATACTCAAGTCAGCTTCATCTTCACCCACGATATGGAAAATATGCGCGTCACCTTGCTCGTCTTCCACGGTCACCGTGGCGCCAAATACCACCGTTTCCTTGGCGACGCTTGGCGCGTGTACCAAGATGGCTTGCTCAAGACGGCTTTGCACATAGCGCAAATCACGTTCCACCATGGCGAGCTGTTGCGCGGCTTGGGGTTGATCTTGGAGTTTAGCTAATTGTTCGCGTTGCTCTAACAAGTGCTGTTCTGACGTTTGTAACTGTTTCAGCCCAAAAGGGGTGACGTAATTGGGATGTTCACTGATGGGGCGCTCAGGCAAATCCGTGCCAGCGAGTTCTAAGTCGTCTTCTTTAACAAAACCTCTGCTCATGACCAACCTTTTAAAAACGAGGGCGAAGTATACCGTTTTTATGGGAATGCGTCATTGCTGACGCGAACAAAGATATTGAATTTTCAGGTGATTATTAGCTTTTATAGATCCACTTGCCTACACCATAGCCCAGTCTGTAGAAGAGGCTATAAAAGGCATTGCTGGAGGCAAGTAAATCCATTCTGCTGGGCGCTTGGGGAAGCTGTTGCATCATATGCTCAAGGCGACGAATAAAATCCAAATAGTCCATCAGCCATGCATTGGTATTGGTCCAATGGGTTTGCGATTGCTGTACGCGCTGCTTAGACAAGATGCAGTGATGGCGCAGGATATGTGGATATCTTGCCAAACTCACCGTCATCAAACGTTGTCGATTAAGAAATAGGAAAACCTGCGCAGTTTGTTTGTAGCAGTTTAGAAGATTGCCGTTTTGCCAAATCGGCTGATTGAAAGAGAACTCACAGTCAGGGGTATTAAAAATAGAGAAAGGGACGTATTCGTCATACAACAATCGGCTCTCAATACGGACATCCACAAACCCACCTTGCTGCAACAAGAGATAGCGAAGACGTGAGTCATCATCCAATTTGTGCGCCCAAGTGTAACCTTGGTGGCGGCCAAATAAAAAGTCTGCCAAGCGTTCGTCTAAGCTAAAAATGTTTTTTTTGTTTTTGCGTTTAAACATAGCCACCTTGAAAACAGAACAAATAAAATGGTGACTATACTACACATTCAATGTTTTGCAGCAACCTTTGGAAAATCAATAATCATTTTTACGCCTCTAGAATTCGAGTAATAGCGCTGTACTGAGTAAATAATTACTGTGTTGAGCTGATTCAGTATCGCCATAAATGGCTTGCGCACTTTGTAATCGTTTCAGCTCAATGCGATAGAGCGCTTGCTGCGCAATGCGGTAATCAAGATTGAGGGAGACAGCCTGACTAGAAAAACTGCGGGTCTCAGGTAAACGCACAATCACTTGATGTGGATCATGATAGCCTTCCCAACGGGCGCTCAGAGCCCACTGCGCATCCCATTGATAGCGGGTCTGAATCAGTGGCGCATGCCATACATAGTAGCGGCTGCTGGATTTTTCAGCTTGCTCTGCGCCGATGTCCCAAGCAGCTTGGACTTGCCAGTGATCGCTTAAAGCAAATTGCATGTCCAAATGATGAAAATAACGCATCTTGCGCATATTATCCGGCGTATCGCTGCCGATAAACGAGCTACTATTGATTACCATTCCGCTGGGGGCTTGATAGCTTATCAAGTGACCGATGGCGGGCGTACTATTGTCGGCTTGGCGCCGGATTCTTTGCCAACCATTGAGCACTAATCCAGCCACCGTCCAACGCTGGTCTTGGCTGCTAAAGCTCAATTTGGCGCCAGTCTCAAAGTAGGGCGAATTATCCGCCATCATGCTGCGCGTGAGCGTCCAATTCTCATTGCCTTTTGCAGTTTCTAAACCAATATGCGAAGGAAGCACGCCTACATCCAACCACCATTGTTGATGATCGGATAAACGCACACCAATGTTGGCCTGATAAAGATTATTCAAAACACCCGCTTCTTTGGCATAGTTGGCGCGCATAAACGTACCCGACGCCAGACCTAAATTCGCGCGTAAGTGTTCGCTGGCATATTTGCTTTGAATCAATGCCAAATTGATATTGGCTTGTGAGGTTTGCTGATAGCTATAAATATAATCCGGCAATGCGCCTTGACTATGTTGAGCGCCAACATAATAGGCTTCTAAATAGACATTTGTGCTGAATGGGGTGGCAGGGTTGATTGTCAACGCATCCTGTTGAGCAAGCGCAAACTGGCTTGAGCCAAACAGTATGGCCATTGGCATTGCGATGACACAACTTAAACGGGTAATCAACATTTGCAGAAATTTATCAATATGTTGCTGAGAATTTAATTAGTCTTTCAGCATCAAGCGAAGCAATAGGTTGGATGAAAGTGATAGGTACAGAGGTTTAATTTTACACACATTACAAATAGTGTTTGTGTTTGGTCCTAATATTGAATATATTCAGGACGCTTATTTTCACGCATCAATATATATAATCAAGGGGTTGCTGTTGAATAATAATAATTTTGATGGGGTTCGCATAGGACTCGCTCTTATCGTTGTTTTCGCTCATATACAAGCCCTTACCAAACTGCCCGAATTACATTTTCTACATTATTTTTTTGATAGTGATTTTGCGGTCAAAGGTTTTTTTGCTATCAGCGGGTATTTAGTCACTCAAAGCTATTTGTCTAGTCGTCATTTATCGGAGTATGCGGAGAAAAGAATAAGAAGAATTTATCCCGCCTATCTAGGAGCTATCTTATTTGGGTTGTTGATTGCTGTGTTTGTCAGTCAATTAAACTGGTTAGATTTTTTAAAGGCTACGCAAACCATTCAGTATTTTTTGAGCAATCTTTTGTTTTTGAATTTTATTCAGCCCAGTTTGCCTGGTGTGTTTCTCGATAATCCTGTCCATCAAATTAACGGTGCATTATGGACGATTAAAGTGGAGGTGATGTTGTATTGCTGTGTGCCATTCATTGTATTTTTCTTTAGAAAATTTGGTGCATCCCTGACAACCTCAGTGATCTACATCCTGAGTATTGTCTGGGTGTACTACTTTAGTTTGAAATTTTCTGGAGAGATGGGAAAAGAATTAGCGCGGCAATTTCCAGGTCAGCTATCCTATTTTGTAGCCGGCGCTTTTCTATCTATGAACGAAAAGGTGCGGACAAAAACCTTATCTTTATTTGTGCTGAGCTGCCTATTATTAATAGCTTGCAAACACCCTGTCATGAGAATATTGCTACAACCAGTGGCTTATTCTTGCTTGGTGATTTATTTAGCGATGGTGGCGGGAAAGGGCTTAAATTTTGGCCGTTATGGC
>JACCDX011456029.1_pt1 | contig 19473 bp, 10 predicted proteins | sample 7449681 | NCBI WGS metagenome assembly JACCDX01 (sample SAMN15323450, study PRJNA562643) | freshwater metagenome | isolation source: river surface water | place: USA:Blue River Watershed | collected 2017-08-18
GGCGATGCCGTCTACGACCAGGACCTGTGGTGGCCCCAGGTGAGCGTGGGCCTGCAGCACAAGCGCAACCAGGATTTCTCGCTCGTGCCCACCCTGCTGGGGGCCAAGCGGGCGGCCGACACCGACGTGTACGTCGCGGCCACCAAGGTGTGGCTGGGCGCCGCCGGTGGGCGCAACCAGCTGGCCAACGCGACCGTGCGCGCCACCCGAGCCAACCAGTTCGGTCTGCTGGGATTCGGGGGCGACCAGGGGGATCGCAGGCAGCTGATGCCCGAGCTGGCCGTGGCGGTGCTGCTGCGCGATGACCTGGCCTTGGGCGCCGAGTGGCGGGCCAAGCCCGATCGCCTGAGCGCCTTCCGTGAGGATGCCGCCTGGGACGTCTTCGCTGCGTGGTTTGTCCACCGCCACCTGAGCCTGACGGCCGCCTGGCTGACGCTGGGCAACATCGCCGACAAACCCGCGCAGCGCAGCCTGTACCTGTCGGCGCAGATCGGGTTCTGAGCGCCCGCGGCCGATCAGTCGCGGGCGTCGAGCTCGGTGACTGCGCCCGTGGGCGTGCTCACGGCGGGCACCTTGGCTCGTGCCGCGTCTCGGCGGTCGCCGCCACGTTGCACCCACCACCGCTGCAGTGTGCCCAAAATGCCCACGCGGGGGCCGATGCGCCACAAGATCACGGCCACGCTGGTGAAGACCAGGGTCAGCAGGGCGGCGGCCAGCAGGTGCACCAGCACATCCAAGATGCCGTGATCCAGCGTGGGATGCAGGCTGGCATGGAAGGTGGTGAGCAGGCCCGTGATCGTCCACGGCTGGCGGCCCACTTCGGCCACGGCCCAGCCGGCGATGATCGACACCCAGGGCAGGGGCGTGGCCCACTGCAAGGCGGCCATCAGGCGCGGCGCGCGGCCCTCACTCAAGGCCTGGCGGTGCCAGAAGGCCAGCGCGGCCAGCAGCATGCACAGGCCACCGCTGAACACCATCGCCCGGAAGGCCCAGAACACCATGGTCACGTTCGGGCGGGCGGCCTTGGCCACCGCCTCGGCGCGCTGGGTGTCGCTCCAGCTGAACCAGGCCTCGCCACTTTGCGCGGCCACGGCATTGCGCAGCAGGCGCAGGCCGCGCTCTTCGGGCGAGCCTTGCCACGGCAGGTGGGTGTCCAGGCCTTGCGCGTTGCGCGACACGCCCGGCTGGGGCGCCTCATCGCGCGACATGTTCAAGAAGCGGTCGCGGTCGCGTGCTTCCAGGTCGAGCAGGCCAGGCGGGTTGCCATCTTTGCCCGCCATCAGCATGCCCATCAGCTTGGGCACGGCGACCTCATGGCGGTTGACGCCGCGTTCCCCATCGGGGATGCCAAACAGCACCATGGGCGCCCACCCGGCCTCGGCCTTCCAGTGGGCCTCGAAGGCGGCGAACTTGCGCGGCTGCGTCTCGGCCACCAGCGATGCGCTTTCGTGGCCACTCAGCAGCGTGAGGCTCAAGGCCCCGATCGCCGTCATCGCCCCGAAGCGGATCGATGCGCCCGCGGCCTCGCGCTGGCGGCTGCGGCGCAGGTGCATGGCGCTGAGTGCCATCACGAAAAAGGCGCCGGATACCAGCGCGGCACAGATGGTGTGCGCCCACTTGTGCAGGGCCGTGGGGGCGGTCAGCAAGGCCCACAGCTCGATGTTGGTGCTGGGCGCTTGCATCCACGCATTGACCGACAAGATGGTGAGGGCCTGCAGCAGCATGTGGCCCAGCAGCGCCCAGGCCGCCACCGCGCCCAGCCAGCCGGGCAGGCGGCCGCCAAAGAAGAACAGCAAGCCCACCAGGCCGAACATGCCCGGCGCGATGCCGCCCTCGATCGAGAAGATGGTGCTGAGCACCGGCGTGGCCTCACCGATGTAGCCGGCCCAGTTGGCCGCCAGCTGGGCACGCAGCGGGTAGCCTGTGGCAACGCCCACAGCCCAGGTCAGCGTGAAGTAGCGCTGCCAGTGCTGCGCGGCGGCCAGCAGGTGCCGCTCGTGCGGGCGGCGGGCATGGGCCGTGCGCAGCAAACACACCTGCCAGATCAGCCCGATCGACAGGGGCACGAACAAGAAGTGGAAGCTCGCGCTCAAGCCGAACTGCATGCGCAGCAGCGTCTGGAGGAAGTCAGCAGAGTTCATGGCGGCGGGCTGTGGAAGGCAAAACCACAACAACAAAGTGGAAAATGCCCGCACATCGTATGAACTGTCAAAACCGCGACAATTGGGGTCTGCGATTACCGGATTCGTGGGAGATTGCGCAAGGGGTCAATTGCATGCATTTGGAGACAAATACTCGTCACAAAATGACAGATGCACAAAAAAACAGCCCGTCGGCCTAGGAGCGACGGGCTGTGGCGGGCACCCTACCGGGTGACCTGGTACCGGTGGGACAGACCCCGGTCCATGCCCCTTTCGGGGAGCCACCTCACCGGTGGCAAAGTGCGGCAAGTCTGTCTTGCCTGGCGCGTACGCGGCGCGCCGTGCACCTTGATGACGCCGAGATCCGGCTGTCATGTCTTCGGGCGGAGAACTCACCCTGTCGACACCTTCAGTATCTCAAGATTCGCCGGGTTTGTGGCGCGCATCTCAGGATCGACCGCATGGTTTTGTGCGACCCTGTGCATTAGTGCGCAGGCTTTGCGCGGCCCCTCGGTGACACATGAACAGAGAGATCCTTTCCGTGGCCCAGATGGGCCGAGCCGATGCCCTCACCATCGAGGGCGGCACGCCCGGCTTCACCCTCATGCAGGCCGCAGGGCAAGCGGTGGTGCAGGCCATCGTGGCCCGTTGGACCCCGCGCGACACCCTGGTGTTGTGCGGGCCGGGCAACAACGGTGGCGATGGCTTCGTGGTCGCCACGCTGTTGCTGGAGTCGGGCTGGCCCGTGAAGGTGGCCGCGCTCGCACCCCATCAAGGCTGGCAGGGCGATGCCGCACAAGCACATGCCCAGTGGCTGCAAGCCTGGCAGGCGCATCAAAGCGGTGGTGGCGAGCCGGCACCTGCCGTGCGGGGCCTGCTCGACGAGCGTGCGCGCAGCGACATGCTGGTGGTCGATGCGCTGTTTGGCGCCGGCCTCAACCGCCCCCTCGAAGACGATGCCGCCCGTGCCCTGCAGCGCGTGCAGCAGGCCGGCGCCACCGTCGTGGCCGTGGACGTGCCCAGCGGCGTCTGGGGCGACAGCGGCCTGGCCGATGGGGCCATTGCCTGCGCGTTGACCGTCACCTTTTTCCGCGCCAAGCCCGCCCATGCGCTGATGCCGGCACGCACCTTGTGTGGCGAGGTGGTGGTGGCCGACATTGGCATCCCTGCTCGCGTGCTGCACGAGCTGCAGGTCAAGTGCTGGGGCAACCAACCCGAGTTGTGGCTCGACCATTGGCCCGCCATGGACGAATCGGGCCACAAGTACCACCGCGGCCACGCGCTGATTTGGGGCGGTGCACAGATGACCGGTGCCGCACGCCTGGCGGCCCTGGGCTGTGCGCGCCTGGGCGCGGGCCTGACCACGGTGTGCACGCCGCAATCGGCCTGGCCCGTCTACGCCAGCAGCCTGCTGTCGGTGATGGTTGCCCCCCTGGCTGGCGCCGATGTCGAAGCGTGGAGCGAAGGGTTGGAAGACCTGTTGGAAGACGACCGCCTGTCGGCCGCGCTCATCGGCCCGGGTGCGGCCGGCGGCCTGGGCGCACCGGGCGTGCGTGCGCTGGTGAGCGTGCTGCTGGCCAGCGGCCGCCCGCTGGTGCTCGATGCCGATGCGCTCTCGGCCTTTCAGGATGACCCCGAGCTGCTGTTCGCGGCCATCGCGGCCCACGGCCGCCCGGTGGTGCTGACCCCGCATGAAGGTGAATTCCGGCGCCTGTTCCCGATGCCGCACGTGCAACTGGCCAGCAGCAAGCTGGAGCGCGCCCGTGCGGCCGCGGCCCGCAGCGGTGCGGTGGTGGTGCTCAAGGGCGCTGACACCGTGATCGCTGCCCCCGATGGCCGCGCGGCGATCAACTTCCACGCCAAGCCGGCCTTGGCCACGGCCGGTGCAGGCGACGTGCTGGCCGGCATGATCCTGAGCCTGCTGGCCCAAGGCATGGGCGCGTGGAGCTCGGCCTGCGCCGCCGTCTGGCTGCATGGTGACCTGGCCTGGAGCGACACCGCCGGCCTGATCGCCGATGACCTGCCCGGCCGCATCCCGGCGGCGCTGGCGCGGCTGGCCTCGCTGGAGCAGCAGCGCCCCACGTCCATCGCCCGTGCCTTGAACTCGCTCAATGCCAATGCGGGCAGCCTGCAGCTGGGCTTTGCCCGACGCTGAGGGCGTGACAGGGCTGGGGTTGAGCCCTCAGCCCACGCAGGTTTTGTTCTTGCCGGTGCGCTTGGCCTCGTAGAGGCCCATGTCGGCGCGCTCCAGGGCGGCCTCGATGGCCTCGCCTTGGCGGTACTGCGTGACGCCCGCCGAGAAGGTGATGAACACCTGCTTGTCGTCGTGGGTGAAAAACGCCGCGCTGAGCTGACGCTGCAGCCGCGTCAGCACCTGCTGGCCCTCGGTCACCTCGGTGGCGGGCAACAACACCACGAACTCCTCGCCGCCGTAGCGGGCCACCACGTCTTGCGGGCGCAGCCACTCGCTCACGCGGCTGGCGAGGAACTTCAGCGCCTCGTCGCCCGTTTGGTGGCCCAGGGTGTCGTTGAGCTTCTTGAAGTTGTCGACGTCGAGGATGCCGATGGCCAGGGGCGCGGACTCGCGTTGCGCGCGCGACTGCTCCACCTCGAAGGCCTGCATCATCCCGCGCCGGTTGGCGATGCGGGTGAGCGGGTCGGTCGACACCTCTTGCGAGAGCTGGCGGATCTCGTCTTCGAGCTGGCGCACGCGGTCGGTCAGTGCAGTGGCGCGTTCGTGCTCGGCATGCAGGCGCGACTGGGTCTCGGCCACGGCGCTGTGCACAGCGCGACTCTCGTTGACCATGTCGCGCACCACGCCGGTCAGGCTCTCCAGCGTGTCGGCCTGGCCGATGGCATCGGCGTACTGCCCCAGGTTCTGCTGGAAGCGGTCGGTGGTCTGGCCCAAGGTGCCGATGTCGTGCAGCATCTGCTGGATCAGCTGCTTGAGCGCCTGGCGGGCCGCTTCGCGCTCGCCCTTGAGCACCTGGTGGCGCTGCCGGGTGTCATCCAGCAGTTGCTGCACCTGGCGCACACCGCGCAGCTGCAGCCCGTCGTGCAGGTGCAGGCGCATGGCCTCGCACTGGCCCTGGGCCCAGCTGTCGTCTTCGGCCAGATCGGTCAGGCTGTCGGTGAGCGTCTGGCACAGCACGGTGAGCTGGTCGACCAGGCTGTGGCGGTGCGCGATGATGCGGCGCGACTGTTGGCAGGCCTCGTCGAACGCCTGCTTGATCGCCTGCGCGGCCTCGGGCGCATCCACCGCCTTCATGGCGCCCACGGCCGCCTGCAGCTGTGCATCGGCCTCTTGCGCCGGGGCGTTGCCGGGGGGCAGGGCGGCGCGCACCTGGGCTTGCAACTGCTCCAGGCCGTGGTGGTGCAGGGCCGTGCGCTGGTGCAGCCAGGCTTGCGCGGCGGCATCGTTGCGCGAGTCGGGTGCGCTGGCGGGCGATGCGCCCGCCGTGATGGGGCCACCTGCAGCACCTGAAGCGCGGGCAGCGCCCGCTGCCGCAGACACAGCAGGAGACCCTGCAGGAGGCTGGCCTGGCAGGCCATCGTCATCGGCCACCGTGCCGTCGAGCTTGTCGCTGTCCCAGCTGGACACCAACTGGCTGAGGCGCTGGTGCAGCTTGTCGCCCGAGCCCTTGCTGCCATCGAGCACGCGCTGCAGGCTGTCTTTCTTGCGGGCCGAGGTCCAGTTCTTGCCGCCACGCTCGGCGCCCTTGACGATGCGCTGGATCAGGCCCGACCAGCGCTGGCCTTCTTCGCCATCAGTGCGGCCTGCTGGGGCAGGCTCGGCAGGCGGCGCGGCGGGTGCGGGCGTGCCGGCCTCGGCCTCGTAGGCCCGCCGGAAATTCTCAGGCGTGGGCTCTTGCTGACGTTCCGCCAGCCGCCGCAACGCGGCCTTGGCCAGGAGTGCGGGGGTGTTGGCGTCAGCCATGTCGAGCTGGGGTCAGTGCCCCGCGCGCGGTGTGCCGCCCACGGGCAGGGTGGGTTTGGCGTCGAGTTGAAGGCTGGGCAGGTTGCCGCCCTGCAGCGTGTCGTGAACCCATTGCTCCACCTGTGCAGCCGGCATGGGCCGGGCAAACAAGTATCCCTGACAGATGTGGCAGCCCAGGTTGTAGAGCTCTTGCATCTGCGTGACGTTCTCCACGCCCTCGGCGATCACGCGCAAGCCCAGGGCGCGCGCCAAGGCGATGATGGCCGAGACCACCGCACCGCTTTGTGGCGTGTTGCCCAGGTCTTGCACGAAGGATCGGTCGATCTTGAGCTCGCTGATGGGCAGCGAGGTGAGGTACGACAGCGACGAGTAGCCGGTGCCGAAGTCATCGATCGAAATCTCGGTGCCCAGCTGGTTGAGCCGGTGCAGCGAAGGCACGACACCTTGCAGGTCCTTCATCAGGCCGGTTTCGGTGATCTCGAGCTCCAAAGCACGGGGCGTCACGCCCACCTTGCCCAAGATGGCTTCGATCTTGTCGACCAGGTCGCGTTGCTCGAACAGGCGACTGGGCAGGTTGACGGCGATGGATGCATCGAAGCCGAACGCTGCCTGCCAGCGTTTGGCCTGGCCTGCGGCCTCTTCCATGGCCCACAGGCTCATCTCGTTGATCAGCCCGGTGGCTTCGGCCAAGGGGATGAAATCGCACGGTGGCACCAATTGGCCGTTGCGCTGCCAGCGCATCAGCGCCTCGGCGCCCACCATCCGCCGGGTGCGCACATCGACCTTGGGCTGGTAGTACAACACCAGTTCACGGCGCTCCAGGGCCTTGTGCAAGGCGGTGTCGAGGTCCAGGCGCACGCGGCCCTTGCTGGCCAGTTGCGGGTCATAGATCTGCACGGTGTTGCGGCCCTGGCTCTTGGCCAGGTCCATGGCCACATCGGCGTTGCGCAGCAAGTCGGCCACGCTTTGGCCATGGGCCGGGTACATGGCCAGGCCCACGCTGGCGGTGATGAAGCACTCTTGGCCGGCGGCCATCATGGGTGCACGCAGGGCTTCGAGGATGTCATTGGCTTTGGCCAGGGCCTCGGCCTCCGAGTGCACCTCGGGCAACAGCACCACGAATTCGTCGGCACCCAGGCGGCCCACGGCTTCGAGGGTGCGGTGGCTGCGCTGTCCTGGCTGCTCGTAGCCACCTTCGATGACCTGGTCGGTGTGCTTGACGCAGCAGCGCAGGCGGCGCGAGGCTTCGGTGAGCAACTCGTCGCCGGCGTGGTGGCCGAGGTTTTCGTTGATGATCTTGAAGCGGTCCAGGCCCACTTGCAGCAGCGCCACGCCATGGTTGAGTCGCTTGGCGTACTCGAGCGCACGCTCGCTGCGCCAGAACACCTGGCGGCGGTTGGGCAGGCCGGTGAGCGTGTCGAAGTTGGCCAGGTGCTTGATCTGGTCTTCAGCCAGGCGCCGGTCGGTCACGTCTTGCACGATGCCGGTGTAGCCGATGATGCTGGCGAACTCGTTGAACTCGGGCTCGGCCTCGATGTGCAGGATGCGCTCGCGGCCATCGTGCAGTTGCAGTTGCACGTCGTTGCACAACACGGTGCCGTGGTCGAGCACTTCGCGCAGGATGCGCATGAAGCCGCGTTGCTCTTCGCTGGGCAACATGCGGATCACCCGGCGCAGGTTGAGGCGCTCACCGGGGCTCATGCCGAACACGCGCATGCCCTCGATCGAGAAGCTCACGTCGCCTGCGCCCCGGCGCCAATCGAAGCTGCCCATGCGGGCGAGGTCTTGCGCGCGGGCCAGCTTGGACTTGCTGCGCTCCAGCTCGGTGCGGGTGCGTGCGGCGCGCAGCAGGTAACGCAGGCGGCCGGCCAGCAGGCTCCACTGGGTGCTCTTGACGAAGAAGTCGGTGGCGCCGACTTCGTAAGCGCGCGTGATGGAGGCCTCGTCGTCCAGGCCCGTGAGCATCAGCACCGGGGTCGATTCGAAGCCGGGCAGGTCGCGCAACTCCAGGCAGGTGTCAAAGCCATCGAGGCCGGGCATCACGGCATCGAGCACCACCACGTCAGGCAGCACATCGCCAATCTGCTGCAGGGCGCCTTCGCCCGAGCTGGCCTCGAAAATCGCGAACCCGCGCTCGCGCAATGCGATCGAGGTCAGCAGCAGGTTCACCTCGTCGTCGTCCACCAGCAGGACGCGAGGCTGTTCTTCGTGCTCATCAGCGGTGAAAGCGCTGCTCAGGCTCATGCAGACGGCTCCAACAGGCGCTGCAGCGCAGCCTTGACTTTGGCCGCCTCTGCAGGGATCTGCAGGATGCGAGGGGTCAGGTCTTCGATGGTTTGCCGGCGAATCATGGCTTCAATTTCGGCACACATTTGTGACAGCTTGAGCGCGCCAATGCTGGCAGATGAAGACTTGAGTGTATGCGCAACGTGCAAGATGGCCGCTTGATCGTGTAGTTTTACAGCTTCTTCCAGCTGCGGCAGCAGCCTGCTCAGCGAGGTCTCGAAGGCCCGCACCACCCGGTGCATGAGCTGGTTGTTGCCCTTGGGGTCGAGGTCGCGCAGGCGCTGCAGGGCCTCGGCATCGAGGAGGTCATCGTCGGCCTGCGGCGCATCCAGTGGGGTGCTGGCCGTGGCCGGAGCGCCGCGTTCTTCGGTCAGGCTCAATGCAGCCGGGGCCATGGCCAGGGCCGGCTCATGGGCCACGGCTGGGTTCAAGGCGGGTGCCAGCGCGGGCGTGGGTTGCGGCAACTCGCCGTCATCCGATGGGGCAGCAGTGGGCTGTGCGTGCATGGCAGCGGTTGCGGGTGGCGATGGGGCGGATGCTTGCGGGGCAGGGGCGCTCCGAGGCGTGCGTGCGGGCTCCAGTGCGCTCAGTGCATGGCCAGCCATCGGGTGGCCCTGCTGGGTGTGCTCGATCAGCAGCTTCTGCAACTGGCTCTGGCGGAAGGGCTTGGAGAGGTAGTCGTTGAAGCCCAGGTTGAGGAAGCGCTGCTCGTCGCCCTCCAGCGCGTTGGCGGTCACGGCGATCACCGGGGTGTCGGGCTGGGTCAGGAAGTTGAAGCGGTTGTTCGAGCCCTTGCGGAACCAGCCCAGGGCTTCGATGCCGTCCATGCCCGGCATCTGGATGTCCATGAGGATGAGGTCGAAGCGGGCCTCGCCCAGGCGGCGCAGGCCTTCCAGGGCCGACGAGGCCACGCGCACCTCGCAGCCCAGGCGTCGCAGCATCTGGCTGCAGACCTCTTGGTTGACCGGGTTGTCTTCGATCACCAGCACCTGCTTGTGGATCAGCGGGATTTCTTGCTGCTGCTCGCTGCCGATCTCGATGGACACGCCCAGGATGGCCTGGCGCAGCTCGGCCTTGCGCAGCGGCTTGGCCACGAAGCGCAGGAAGCCCGCTTCTTGCGCGCGACGCACGTCGTCTGGTGACGACACCGACGACAGCAGGATCATCTTGAGCCCGGTGAAGCGCGGATCGTCAGACAGCGCCTCGGCCAGGTTCAGGCCATCCATCTCGGGCATGTTCATGTCGACCAGGGCCAGGTCGAAATGGGTGCCGCTGGTGTGTTCGTCCTCGAGGATCTGAAGCGCTTCCTTGCCGTGGCGGGCCTGGCGCACGCTCATGCCCCAGGCGGTCAGCATGTTTTCGATGACGGTGCGGTTGGTCTCGTTGTCGTCCACCACCAGCACGTTCAGCGTGGGCATGCCCGGCTCTTCGACCAGGGCCATGTCAACCTGGGTGTCGCCTACCCGAACCGGCACGCGGAAGACGAACTCCGAGCCCACGCCGGGCGCGCTGTGCGCTTCGATCTGTCCGCCCATGAGTTCGACGAGCTGCTTGGAGATGGCCAGGCCCAGGCCGGTGCCACCGTAGCGGCGTGCCATGCCGCCATTGGCCTGCACGAAGGCGCTGAAGAGGCGGGGAATCACCTCGGCCGAGATGCCGATGCCGGTGTCGCGCACCATGAATTCCAGCTCCAGGTGGCGCGTGTCGGGATCGAGCGAGGAGGCCCGGTTGATGGCGCGGCGGATGTCGACCACCACCTCGCCGTGCTCGGTGAACTTGATGGCGTTGGCCACCAGGTTGGTGAGGATCTGGCGCAGGCGCAGCGGGTCGCCGTGGATGACGCTGGGCAGGCCGGGCTGTTCGCGGAACGACAGCTCCAGGCCCTTCTCGTGGGCGCGCGGGGCCATCAGCTCCAGCGTGTCTTCCACCAGGGTGCGCAGCACGAAATCGCTGTTGGCGAGCTCTAGCCGGCCGGCCTCGATCTTGGCGAAGTCCAGGATGTCGTTGATGATCTCCAGCAGGCTCTCGCCGGAGCGGTACACCGCCTGGGCAAAGCGGCGTTGCTTGTCGTTGAGCGGTGTGCCCAGCAGCAGCTCGGTCATGCCGAGGATGCCGTTCATGGGCGTGCGGATCTCGTGGCTCATGTTGGCCATGAACTGGCTCTTGGCCTGGCTGGCGGCCTCGGCCAGGTCGCGGGCACGCTGCAGCTCCAGGGCCTGGATGTGCTCATCGGTCACGTCCGAGACCAAACCATAGACGCGCAGCTCGCCCGTGGGCAGGCGGCGGCTGCGGGTGCGGTGGCGCATCCAGCGCAGGCCACGGTGGGGCACCTGCACGCGCAGCAGCACGTCCGAGGCCTCGCCCATGGCTTCTTGCGCTTCTTGCTGCTCCAGCAGGCGAAGGTCGTCGGGCACGATGTGGTCGCGGATGAGTCGCGGCTCGGCCAGCAACTCTTCGGCGCTCAGGCCCAGCAAGGCCTCCGAGCGCGGGCTCAGGTAGAGCAGTTGCTCGCGGTGTTCGGTGGCCACGTACACCGAGTCGTCCATGGATTCGACCAGCTCGCGGAAGCGGCGTTCAGATTCTTCGAGGTCGGCCTGGGCCTGGCGGGCTGCCGTGATGTCGCGCACCAGCGAGATCAGCAGGCGCGGGCGGCCGTTGGCGTGGCGCAGCGCGAAGTGGCGTGCGTTGACCACGCGCTGGTCGTTCTCGCCGCCGTGCCAGATGAAGTCGTGCTCCACCGTCTGGCCGCTGTCGATGGCCTGCTGCATGTAGGGGTTGACCGTGCGCAGCACCGAGCGGCCCAGGGCGGTCTCCAGCGTGCGGCCCACCACGCCCTCGCGCTTGAGGTGGAACTCGATCTCGGTGTAGCGGTTGATGGCCACCACGTTGAGGTTGACCGGGTCGAGCACGAACAGGCTCACAGGCAAGTTGCCCAGCAGGGCTTCGAGGAACTCGCGCTCTTGCTCGCGGACGTGCTCTTGCGCCTTGCGCTTGGTGACGTCGTTGAAGAAGCACACGTAGCGGCTGCGGCCTCCCGATTCGTCCATCACCTGGATGGCGTCGATCTCGCCCCAATAGCGGGTGATGCTGCGCTCGGCGTGGCGACCGCTTTCGTACGACAGCCGGAAGGGCACACCACTGGCGATGTGCTCGGCCAGCTCCTTGACGGTGTTCGCGTCGCTGACCTCGTTGGCCAGCAACTCGGTGAGCTTGCGGCCCACCACGCGCTCTTCTTGCCAGCCGGTCAGCGCCATGAAGGCGGTGTTGACCCACTCGATGGTGCCTTCGCGGTCGGTGATGGCCACGCCATTGCTGATGCGCGAGGCCACCAGCGTGAGCCGGCTGAGCTGCTCGGCGCTGTTGGCCATGTGCGCTTGGTTGACGTCACGCTGGGCCACGAAGCCCAGCTGCAGCGCGGCCAGGTCCAGCACGGGCGACGAGGCCGGGCGATCTGGGGCCGGGTCGTCAAACTCAAGCAGGGCCAGTGGCCAGCCGTCGATGCTGATGGGCAGCGCCAGCACGCGCTGCGTGCCTTCGGGCAACCAGGGCCAGGCTTGTGCATCGGCCGCGCCCAGGCGTGCGCCGGTGGCACACAGCTTGACCAGGGCATCGCCCAGGGCCGGGGTTGATTTGTGCACCGTGGTGATCGCGCTCACATCGATCATGTCGATGGCTTCGCTTTGGCCGTGGCGGGCGTCCATCCACGGGCGCAGCAGGCCCGACTCGCCGTTCCAGCCTTCCACTTTCAGGCAGATCCAATGCCGTGCACCCAGGTGCTCGGCCAGGCGCTCGCCCACGGCCTGCAGGGCGGTGGCCAGGTTTGGTGCCTTCTGGGCCGTGGCCGCCAGCCCCAGTCCCAGCCCCAGCTCGGATTCGGCCGCGTGCAGGGCCTGACGCAGGTCGCGCGAGGTGATGAGGTTCGGATCGGGCAGGGGCTGCGTGCTGGTGGGCGGGCCGTCCAGCCCGGGCGTGTGCAAATCGGGGGGCGAGGTGGTGCCGGGCAGATCGGGGTGCACGGTGGCCGGGCGGCGCGCCAGCCAGCCAATGCCCAGCGCCGTCACCGCCGTGAGCGACACGCCCAGGCCGCCCAGCCCCCATTGCCAGGCGGACAAGCCCACCACGGCCGACGACAGGGTCAGCATGGCGGCTTGGGCGGTTTTGCGCATGGGTACAGCTTGAGGGGCGATCAAAAGGATTTCCTCTGGTTTCGCAGGAGGTCTCCACGAATACCGGGAACAGGAAGGCAATCGTCCGATATTTCACAGACTTTAACGGGAGCTTGAAATCTTCTTCCAGCAGAAGAAACCCCTTGCACACGTCCATACAATCGTTTGACGGGGGCAGCCCGCATTTTCCACATCGCGAAGCATTTCGCCTTGTGGTCGACGCGCGACGTTGTCTTTGATCACCGCACAGATCTGGACTTTTGGCCTGAGGATGTCGGGATGAACGAGTCTGCGTTGCCGCTGCCTGACGCGATGCTGCCCTGGGTGGCGGGCTGGTACTGGCGCACCGACGCACAGGGCCGGCTGTTGACCTTTCGCCCGGGCTGCGTGCAAGGTGGCGATGGGGCCCAGGCCGATGTGCGCCTGAACTGGCAGGCGCTGGCCGACCACGTGGCGCTGCAGCCGTCTTGGCTGGCGCTGTGGGACATTGCCCAGCACCAGTCGCCGGCGTGGCAGCACATGGCTTACCTGATGTCACAGGGCGTGGGCTGGAGCCAGGGCTTGAGCCTGCCGTGGCCGCAGGCACTCTCGGGTTGGTGGCCTGCACGTGACACACCCGATGCGCCAGCGTCGGTGTGGGTGTGTGGGGCGCCTTTGCGCGATGCCGGTGGCCAACTTCAGGGTTTTCAGGGGGTGTGCCAGCCCCGCGTGGCCTTGCCGCCAGCGGCCACGGCGCCCACCGAGCCGGGCATGACCCCGGCCGAACAAGAGGCGCTGCGCTACGCCTTGTCGCATGATTTGCGCGCGCCCTTGCGGGTGGTCGATGGCTTTGCGCGCATCGTCAAAGAAGATTTTGGGGCGCAGTTGGGCAAGCTCGGGCTCGATCACCTGGACCGTGTGCTGGCCGCATCCGCGCGCATGGGCGGCATGATCGACGCCATCCTCAACCAGGCGCAGTTGGGCAGCACCAGTTTGCAACGCCAGTGGGTGAGCCTCAGCGAGCTGGCGCAAGAGATCACGGCCGACCTGGGCGCAGCGGTGCTGGCCGATGGTGGCGCGCCAGTGCTCTTCGAGATCGAGCCTGGGCTGATGGCCGAGGCCGATGCCCACATGCTGCGCCGGGTGCTCGACAACCTGCTGGGCAATGCCGTGAAGTACAGCGCCAAGGTGGCGCAACCTCGGGTCACCCTGGGCCGCATGCCAGCCACCCACCCTGATGTCTACTTCGTGCGCGACAACGGCGCGGGCTTCGACATGCAGCACGCCGACAAGCTGTTTGGCATGTTCCAGCGCCTGCACAGCGCCAAAGAATTCCCGGGCACGGGCGTGGGCCTGGCTGGGGTGCAGCAGATCGTGCGTCGCCATGGTGGGCGCATCTGGGCCGAGGCCAAGCCGGGCGAGGGCGCGTGCTTTTACTTCACCTTGATGGATGCGAGCGCAGCCCAGCAAAAGCTGGTGTGAGCTTCACAGCGAGCCCAGGCCCGCCATCACTTCTTGTGCGTTGAGCAGGCGCTCGCTGAGCGCTTCGACGCTGCTGCCCTCCACCTGTGCTTGCTGGCGCAGGCGGGTGAGTGCGGCCTGGCGCCCCAGCGAATGACGGTGCATCACGATGCCCACCGCGATCGACACGGTGTGCGTCAGCGGTGTGGTGGCCTCGGTGGCGGCTGTGGCGCCTGTGGCAGCGGGTGGCGTCGATGTGGGCTGTGGCGCTGGGTCGACGGATGTCGCCTTGGGGCGGCTGGCAAACGCTGCGTCAACGGCCGGCACGATCTGCTGGATGTCGAGTGGCTTGACCAGGTAGCTCACCGCGCCCAGGCTTTTGACCTGCTTGACCGTGGCGTCATCGGTGAAAGCCGACAAAAACATGAAGGGGATCTGGCAGTACTCGCGCAGGTAAGCCGCCACGTCGAAGCCGGACTTGCCTTCCATGCGGATGTCGAGCAAGGCGAGTTCAGGCTTGTGCTCTCTGGCCAGCAAGATGGCATCGTCGCCGTTGTCGGCATCGATCACCTCGTAGCCAGCTTGGGCGAGGCCATGGGTGAGCGTGGCCAGCACCAGCCGGTCATCGTCCACCACCAAGATCTTGCCTTTCTGCTGCACGCTCTCGCCCTATGTTGTGTTGCGTTCAATGTCGAACGCCATGATTGTGGCCCGATCCAGTGCCCGTGCTCGGGTGGTCAGCCGACCATTGTGGCCAAAGCGCAATCTGTTGACCAGCACTTTCCCCGATTTCCGGGGGGGCGACCACGAGCACGATGCCCGGCGGGCTGAGCTGGATCTGGGTGTGCACCTCGTGGCCTTCTTGCGTCAGCGAGAGTTTGGCACTGCGGCGCGGCAGCAGGGCTCGGACCAACCCCAGGCCCGAAACGGCGCCGCGCACCTTGTCCAGACTGAAGTCGGTAGGCAAGTGGCCCGGGCTGTGGATGTCGATCTGGGCGCCCTGGTCGGACGTTACCAGTCGGCAACGCAGGTGCTGGGCGCCGGGGCCGTGCTTGTGGGCATTGGTCAGCAGCTCATTGATGCACAGCGCGATGGGGATGGATTCGGCTTCGGGCAGTTGCCAGGCCTGGGTGTGCGGGCCTTCTTCACTCAACTCGATGGGGCGGTTGAAGGTGCGCTGCACCGACTGGGCGATGGCGTCGAGCACGGCCTTGAGCTTCAGCGGGCCGCCCGAGCCCACCTGCAGCCCGTACACCTGCGCGATGGCCTGCACCTGGCCCACCACCTCCGAGATGGCGCCGGCCACCTCGGGCTTGCGCGAGGCGATCTGCTGCAGCAAGCCGGCCACGCCCTGCAGGTTGTTCTTGATGCGGTGGTGCACCTCTTTGACCAGCATCTCGCGCTGGCTGATGGCCGCTTCCAGGCGGGCCTGTTCGGCCGCGCGCTGCTCGGTGATGTCTGAGGCCACCAGCAACAGTTGGTCGGCGGTTTCGCCCTCGCGCGAGGCCAGGGGCAGCAGGTTCACGTCCCACAGCTGGTGGCCGCTGCGTTGCTGGAAGCTGTACTCGCGGTGCACACGCTCGCCGCTGTCGAGTGCGAGCTGCATGTCGCTGCGCAGCAGGCGGGCGCGGTCGGTGTCATACACGCCCTCAGGCGGCTTGCCCACGGCGGAGGCGATGGGTTGCTGCAAGAAGGCGCCGGCGGCCTTGTTGGCCTCCAGCAGCGTGAGCTGGTGCGCGTCGATCACCTGGATGGCCATCGGGGCCATCTCGATGATGCGCTGCAAGGTGGCGCGGGTCTCGGCGGACAGCGCTTCGGCCTCGCGGCGGCGGTCGATGTCGAGCAGCGCATACGTGGTCTGGCGGGCGTTGCCCTCGGTCAGCGTGACCACGGCGTTGCCCACCACCCAGAACACCCGGCCGTCTCGGCCCACGACCTGGCACTCGAAGGTGTGCGATTGCCCGTCTTCGAGGTGGTCGAGGTAGTCCGTGAGGCGGAAGGGGTGGTCCAGATCGGGCGTGGCCACGGTGCTCAGCGGCTGGCCCACGAAATCGGCCAGGTCGCCCGCGAACATGCGCCGCGCCGAGCGGTTCATCCAGGCGATGCCCTGGTCGTCGAGGGTCACGATGCCGACGAACACCGAGTCGAGGATGGCGCGGGTGCGGTCGGCCTGCAGCATCAGGCGGGATTCGGCCTGGCGGCGTGCGTCGATGTTCACGACGCTGGCGATGAAGCCTTCTTCTGGCCGGTGCGGGTTGACCAGGCGCAGCGACAGGTCGGTCCACAGCGGGCTGCCGTCGCGCACGCGCAAAGCGCGCTCGCCATGCCAGTGGCCCAGGCTGCGCAACATGGTTTGCGTTTCGGGGTCATTCAGCAGGTCGCTTTCCTGGGCGTACAGGCTCACCCAGGGGCGGCCCACCAGCTCGCCTTGTTCGCCGATGAGGTGGGCCAGTGCCGAGTTGGCGCTTTGGATCTGGCCGTCGCGCACGAAGGCAATGCCCACGCCCGAGAGGGAGAACATCAGCTCGCGGTCCCGGCCCAGGGCGTCTAAGCGGGCTTGCTGGGTGCGCAGGTGGGTGATGTCGCCCAGGACGGCAATCACCTCCATGGGATCGAGCGAGGCCCCGATGCGGCGCACATTGAGCGAGTACCAGCGCTGCGGATGGCCGGGCACGAGGATTTCGAGCTCGCTCTCGAACTGCTCGCTGTTGAGCAGCTCGGCGGCGGTTTCGGTCACGACGTGCTGGATGCGCGGGTCGGCGGACAGCAAGGCCTGCAGGCTCTGGCCCACCATGCTGCCTGGGGTGAGGCCCAGCATGCGCTCGAAGCGGCGGTTGCAGCGCACCAGGATGTCGTTGCGGAAGTAGGCGATCCCAGCGGGCGTGCTCTCCAGGATCGTGCCCAGCTCGTGCAGCAGCAGACCTTGGTCGGGCACCGGGGCGGCATCGGCCTCTGACGCGATCTGGATGCCCGCGCTGGCGGCCGGCGAGGCGGCTTGGGCGTCTGTCTGCTGGGGGCTGGCTTGCTGGCTCACCGCGCACAAAAACCGGCGCGGCGCGTCGTCGCGCTGCAGCCCGCCGGCCCAGATCTGGCTGCGCAGGCTCAGCGGCGCCGCAGCCGTGCGGGCCTGGTTGACGTGGTGTTGCAGGGGCGGGTCTTCTGGTCCGAGGGCCAGCAGGGTCAGCGGGGCATCCCAGCCGCACAGGCGTTGCAGGGCCTGGGGCAGGTCGGTCAGGGCGCTGCCCGACGGGATGGCGTAGCCCAGCAGGGCACTCATCGCCGGGTTGCTGCGCACCACGCGGCCATGCTCACTGAACTCCAGCATGGCGAGAGGAACCAGTTCGAACCAGGCGTCGTCGTGAGCGTGAGGTGGCATGTCGCTGCGGCTGGAAACGGCTGGAAACGGTTTCAAGCCCACAGCGTAGCAGTGTTCAGGGCTTGGGCTGAACGATCACCCCGGGCATCTTGTTGCTGTAGTCCTTCGGCAACTTCGACAGGTTGGCACCCAACTGGCGAGCCATCTTGCGGTACAGCTCGGCCACCGCGCTGTCGGGGGCGGCCACCAGGGTGGGGCGACCGCTGTCAGCCTGCTCGCGGATCCCCAGATCCAGCGGCATCGAGCCCAGCAGCGGCACCTTGAACTCTTGGGCCATGCGCTGGCCGCCGTCGTGGCCGAAGATGTGCGAATCCTGGCCGCAGTGCGGGCAATGGAACACAGCCATGTTCTCGACCACGCCCAACACCGGCACGCTCACCTTCTCGAACATCTGCAGGCCCTTCTTGGCGTCGAGCAGGGCGATGTCTTGCGGCGTGGTGACGATGACGGCCGCCGTCAGCGGGGCCTTCTGGCACATGCTCAGGTGCACGTCGCCGGTGCCCGGGGGCATGTCGACGATGAGGTAGTCCAGCGCGTGGTCGGCATCGCCCCAGTTTGAGAGGCGCAGCATCTGGTCGAGCGCCTGGCTGGCCATGGGGCCACGCCAGATGGCCGGGGCCTCGCCCTCGATCAACAGGCCGATCGACATCATCTGGATGCCGAAGTTGGTGGGCGGGTTGATGGTCTTGCCATCCGGGCTGTCGGGCTTGCCGGAGAGGCCCAGCATCAGCGGCTGGCTGGGGCCGTAGATGTCGGCGTCGAGCAGGCCCACGCGGGCGCCTTCGGCAGCCAATGCCAGGGCCAGGTTGACGGCGGTGGTGCTCTTGCCCACGCCGCCCTTGCCGGAGGCCACGGCGATCACGTTCTTGGCACCGTCCAGCAGGGCCTGGCCCCGGGTGGCGGCGTGGGTTTTGACCTCGGTGCGCCAGCTCACGTCGACCTGGGTGATGCCGGCCACGCCGCTGAGGGCCTGTTGCACCAGGGCGGTGTAGGCCGGCCACTGGGTGGCGGCGGCGTAGGGCAGGGCGATCTCGATGGCGGCCCGGCCGTTGCGCACCGTCAGCGATTGCAGCTGGCGGGTGCTGACCCAGTCCACACCGGTCAGCGGGTCGAGGAGGGTTTGCAGCGCGGTGGTCGCGGCGGTCTGGGCGGCGGTGTCTTGGGGGGAGGCGGTCATGGCGCGCAGGAGCTGGAGGAGGCGCATGGGGCGCAACGCTTCGGTGGACGGCCACGGCGGTGCGGATGAAAAGTCCGCATCCGGGCCAGGTCAGGAGGGCGCCCAGTGTACGACCGACCTAAAATGGCGGGTTCGCTCCACTTCCAGACACCCTCGGCCTCGGGGGGATACGCGCCGACATGCCACGCCAGCTCTTCGTCACCACCGCGCTGCCTTACGCCAATGGCCACTTCCACATCGGCCACATCATGGAATACATCCAGGCCGACATCTGGGTGCGCTTCCAGCGCATGCAGGGCCACCAGGTGCATTTCGTGGGCGCCGACGGCGCGCACGGCGCGCCGATCATGATCGCCGCCCAGAAGGTGGGCAAGACACCGCAGCAGTTCGTGGCCGACATCGCTGCAGGCCGCAAGCCCTACCTCGATGGCTTCCACATCAGCTTCGACCACTGGTCGAGCACCGACAGCCCCGAAAACCACGAGCTGGCGCAAAGCATCTACCTGGCCCTGAAGGACCAGGGCCTGATCACCACCCGCCCCATCGAGCAGTTCTTCGACCCCGAAAAGGGCATGTTCCTGGCCGACCGCTTCATCAAGGGCGAGTGCCCCAAGTGCGGCGCCAAGGACCAGTACGGCGATTCGTGCGAGGTGTGCGGCGCCGTGTACGCGCCCACCGAGCTGAAGAACCCGTACTCGGCGCTCTCTGGCGCCACGCCGGTGCTGAAAACCTCTGACCACTACTTCTTCAAGCTGTCGGACCCGCGCTGCCTGAGCTTCCTGGAGCAGTGGACGCAAGACGGCAAGCTGCAGCCGGCGGTGTCCAAGAAGATCAAGGAATGGTTCACCAAGGATTAAAACGGCGAGGGTGGCCTGGGCGACTGGGACATCAGCCGCTACGCGCCTTACTTCTGCATCGAGATCCCTGGCGCTCCCGGCAAGTACTGCTAC